>NHCFC00100__coassemble_1255_pt1 | contig 18066 bp, 10 predicted proteins | sample NHCFC00100__metabat2_high_PE_017 | metagenome-assembled genome bin NHCFC00100
AAGATTTTCAGCCTGATACAGATTAAATCAGAACGCAGAAGCGGTCTGATAAAACAGAATTTGCCTGGCGGCCGTAGCGCGGTGGTCCCACCTGACCCCATGCCGAACTCAGAAGTGAAACGCCGTAGCGCCGATGGTAGTGTGGGGTCTCCCCATGCGAGAGTAGGGAACTGCCAGGCATCAAATTAAGCAGAAGGCCCAGTCGGAAGACTGGGCCTTTTTGCGCTGGTGCCAGAAAAAGGTCGGATGCGACGCTGGCGCGTCTTCTCCAGCCTGGGCAGGCACGGCAGGGGCGGCTTATTCCCCCACATACGCCAGATTCAGCAACGGATACGGTTTCCCCAAATCGTCCACCTCAGAGCGTCCCGTAACCTTAAAACCCACCTTCTTATAGAACCCAACCGCCTGCTCATTTTGCTCATTAACGTTGGTTGTCAGTTCCGGTGCCATCGAGAGCGCATGCTCCACCAGCATCCGACCCACGCCGCAGCCGCGCACATCAGGATCGATAAACAGCGCATCCATATGCTGCCCACTTAACAACATAAACCCAACCGGCTGATCCCGTTCATTAACCGCGACCCACAACGGTGCTTCCGGCAGAAAGGAACGAACCAGCTCTTCCAGCTCGGCCCGATACTCTGCTGATAAAAAATCGTGGGTGGCATCGACAGATCGACACCAAATCGCAACGAGTTCCTCCCCTTCCTCATGCCGTGAGCGGCGAATACTAATAACCATTTTCTCTCCTTTTAGTCATTCTTATATTCTAACGTAGTCTTTTCCTTGAAACTTTCTCACCTTCAACATGCAGGCTCGACATTGGCAAATTTTCTGGTTATCTTCAGCTATCTGGATGTCTAAACGTATAAGCGTATGTAGTGAGGTAATCAGGTTATGCCGATTCGTGTGCCGGACGAGCTACCCGCCGTCAATTTCTTGCGTGAAGAAAACGTCTTTGTGATGACAACTTCTCGTGCGTCTGGTCAGGAAATTCGTCCACTTAAGGTTCTGATCCTTAACCTGATGCCGAAGAAGATTGAAACTGAAAATCAGTTTCTGCGCCTGCTTTCAAACTCACCTTTGCAGGTCGATATTCAGCTGTTGCGCATCGATTCCCGTGAATCGCGCAACACGCCCGCAGAGCATCTGAACAACTTCTACTGTAACTTTGAAGATATTCAGGAACAGAACTTTGACGGTCTGATTGTAACCGGTGCGCCGCTGGGCCTGGTGGAGTTTAATGATGTCGCTTACTGGCCGCAGATCAAACAGGTGCTGGAGTGGTCGAAAGATCACGTCACCTCGACGCTGTTTGTCTGCTGGGCGGTACAGGCCGCGCTCAATATCCTCTACGGCATTCCTAAGCAAACTCGCACCGACAAACTCTCTGGCGTTTACGAGCATCATATTCTCCATCCTCATGCGCTTCTGACGCGTGGCTTTGATGATTCATTCCTGGCACCACATTCGCGCTATGCTGACTTTCCGGCAGCGTTGATTCGTGATTACACCGATCTGGAAATTCTGGCAGAGACGGAAGAAGGGGATGCATATCTGTTTGCCAGCAAAGATAAGCGCATTGCCTTTGTGACGGGCCATCCCGAATATGATGCGCAAACGCTGGCGCAGGAATATTTCCGCGATGTGGAAGCCGGACTAGGCCCGGAAGTACCGTATAACTATTTCCCGCACAATGATCCGCAAAATACACCGCGAGCGAGCTGGCGTAGTCACGGTAATTTGCTGTTTACCAACTGGCTCAACTATTACGTCTATCAGATCACGCCATACGATCTACGGCACATGAATCCAACGCTGGATTAATCTTCTGTGATAGTCGATCGTTAAGCGATTCAGCACCTTACCTCAGGCACCTTCGGGTGCCTTTTTTATTTCCGAAACGCACCTCAGGAGGTGAATAAATTTTATTCATATTGTTATCAATAAGTTATCAAGTATTTTTAATTAAAATGGAAATTGTTTTTGATTTTGCATTTTAAATGAGTAGTCTTAGTTGTGCTGAACGAAAAGCGCACAACGATCCTTCGTTCACAGTGGGGAAGTTTTCGGATCCATGACGAGGAGCTGCACGATGACTGAACAGGCAACAACAACCGATGAACTGGCTTTCATAAGGCCGTATGGCGAGCAGGAGAAGCAAATTCTTACTGCCGAAGCGGTAGAATTTCTGACTGAGCTGGTGACGCATTTTACGCCACAACGCAATAAACTTCTGGCAGCGCGCATTCAGCAGCAGCAAGATATTGATAACGGAACGTTGCCTGATTTTATTTCGGAAACAGCTTCCATTCGCGATACGGACTGGAAAATTCGTGGTATTCCCGCGGACTTACAAGATCGTCGAGTCGAGATAACTGGCCCGGTTGAGCGCAAGATGGTGATCAACGCACTGAACGCCAATGTGAAAGTCTTTATGGCCGATTTCGAAGATTCACTGGCACCAGACTGGAACAAAGTGATCGACGGGCAAATTAACCTGCGCGATGCGGTTAACGGCACCATCAGCTATACCAATGAAGCAGGCAAAATTTATCAGCTCAAGCCCAATCCAGCGGTTTTGATTTGTCGGGTACGCGGTCTGCACTTGCCGGAAAAACATGTCACCTGGCGTGGTGAGGCAATCCCCGGTAGCCTGTTTGATTTTGCGCTCTATTTCTTCCACAACTATCAGGCACTGTTGGCAAAGGGCAGCGGTCCCTATTTCTATCTGCCGAAAACCCAGTCCTGGCAGGAAGCGGCCTGGTGGAGCGAAGTCTTCAGCTATGCAGAAGATCGCTTTAATCTGCCGCGCGGCACCATCAAGGCGACGTTGCTGATTGAAACGCTGCCCGCCGTGTTCCAGATGGATGAAATCCTTCACGCGCTGCGTGACCATATTGTTGGTCTGAACTGCGGTCGTTGGGATTACATCTTCAGCTATATCAAAACGTTGAAAAACTATCCCGATCGCGTCCTGCCAGACAGACAGGCAGTGACGATGGATAAACCATTCCTGAATGCTTACTCACGCCTGTTGATTAAAACCTGCCATAAACGCGGTGCTTTTGCGATGGGCGGCATGGCAGCGTTTATTCCGAGCAAAGATGAAGAGCGCAATAACCAGGTGCTCAACAAAGTAAAAGCGGATAAAGCGCTGGAAGCCAATAACGGTCACGATGGCACATGGATTGCTCACCCAGGCCTTGCGGATACGGCAATGGCGGTATTCAACGACATTCTCGGCTCCCGTAAAAATCAGCTTGAAGTGATGCGCGAACAAGACGCGCCGATTACTGCCGATCAGCTGCTGGCACCTTGTGATGGTGAACGCACCGAAGAAGGTATGCGCGCCAACATTCGCGTGGCAGTGCAGTACATCGAAGCATGGATCTCCGGCAACGGCTGCGTGCCGATTTATGGCCTGATGGAAGATGCGGCGACGGCTGAAATTTCCCGTACCTCAATCTGGCAGTGGATCCATCATCAAAAAACGTTGAGCAATGGCAAACCGGTGACCAAAGCCTTGTTCCGCCAGATGCTGGGTGAAGAGATGAAAGTCATTGCCAGCGAACTGGGCGAAGAACGTTTCTCCCAGGGGCGTTTTGACGATGCCGCACGCTTGATGGAACAGATCACCACTTCCGATGAGTTAATTGATTTCCTGACCCTGCCAGGCTACCGCCTGTTAGCGTAAACCACCACATAACTATGGAGCATCTGCACATGAAAACCCGTACACAACAAATTGAAGAATTACAGAAAGAGTGGACTCAACCGCGTTGGGAAGGCATTACTCGCCCATACAGCGCGGAAGATGTGGTGAAATTACGCGGTTCAGTCAATCCTGAATGCACCCTGGCGCAACTGGGCGCGGCGAAAATGTGGCGTCTGCTGCATGGCGAGTCGAAAAAAGGCTACATCAACAGCCTCGGTGCACTGACTGGCGGTCAGGCGCTGCAACAGGCGAAAGCGGGTATTGAAGCAGTCTATCTGTCGGGATGGCAGGTAGCGGCGGACGCTAACCTGGCGGCCAGCATGTATCCGGATCAGTCGCTCTATCCGGCAAACTCGGTGCCAGCTGTGGTGGAGCGGATCAACAACACCTTCCGTCGTGCCGATCAGATCCAATGGTCCGCAGGCATTGAGCCGGGCGATCCGCGCTATGTCGATTACTTCCTGCCGATCGTTGCCGATGCGGAAGCCGGTTTTGGCGGTGTCCTGAATGCCTTTGAACTGATGAAAGCGATGATTGAAGCCGGTGCAGCGGCAGTTCACTTCGAAGATCAGCTGGCGTCAGTGAAGAAATGCGGTCACATGGGCGGCAAAGTTTTGGTGCCAACTCAGGAAGCTATTCAGAAACTGGTCGCGGCGCGTCTTGCAGCTGACGTGACGGGCGTTCCAACCCTGCTGGTTGCTCGTACCGATGCCGATGCGGCGGATCTGATTACCTCCGATTGCGACCCGTATGACAGTGAATTTATTACTGGCGAGCGTACCAGTGAAGGCTTCTTCCGTACTCATGCGGGCATTGAGCAAGCGATCAGCCGTGGCCTGGCGTATGCGCCATATGCTGACCTGGTCTGGTGTGAAACCTCCACGCCGGATCTGGAACTGGCGCGTCGCTTTGCACAAGCTATCCACGCGAAATATCCGGGCAAACTGCTGGCTTATAACTGCTCGCCGTCGTTCAACTGGCAGAAAAACCTCGACGACAAAACTATTGCCAGCTTCCAGCAGCAGCTGTCGGATATGGGCTACAAGTTCCAGTTCATCACCCTGGCAGGTATCCACAGCATGTGGTTCAACATGTTTGACCTGGCAAACGCCTATGCCCAGGGCGAGGGTATGAAGCACTACGTTGAGAAAGTGCAGCAGCCGGAATTTGCCGCCGCGAAAGATGGCTATACCTTCGTATCTCACCAGCAGGAAGTGGGTACAGGTTACTTCGATAAAGTGACGACTATTATTCAGGGCGGCACGTCTTCAGTCACCGCGCTGACCGGCTCCACTGAAGAATCGCAGTTCTAAGCAACAACAACCGTTGCTGACTGTAGGCCGGATAAGGCGTTCACGCCGCATCCGGCAATCGGTGCACGATGCCTGATGCGACGCTTGCGCGTCTTATCATGCCTACAGCCGTTGCCGAACGTAGGCCGGATAAGGCATTTACGCCGCATCCGGCAATCGGTGCACGATGCCTGATGCGACGCTTGCGCGTCTTATCATGCCTACAACCGTTGCCGAACGTAGGCTGGATAAGGCGTTTACGCCGCATCCGGCAATTCTCTGCTCCTGATGAGGGCGCTAAATGCCGCGTGGCCTGGAATTACTGATTGCTCAAACCATTTTGCAAGGCTTCGACGCTCAGTATGGTCGATTCCTCGAAGTGACTTCCGGGGCGCAGCAGCGTTTCGAACAGGCCGACTGGCATGCTGTCCAGCAGGCGATGAAAAACCGTATCCATCTTTACGATCATCACGTTGGTCTGGTCGTGGAGCAACTGCGCTGCATTACTAACGGCCAAAGTACGGACGCGGCATTTTTACTGCGCGTTAAAGAGCATTACACGCGGCTGTTGCCGGATTACCCGCGCTTCGAGATTGCGGAGAGCTTTTTTAACTCCGTGTACTGTCGGTTATTTGACCACCGCTCGCTTACTCCCGAGCGGCTTTTTATCTTTAGCTCTCAGCCAGAGCGCCGCTTTCGTACCATTCCCCGCCCGCTGGCGAAAGACTTTCACCCCGATCACGGCTGGGAATCTCTACTGATGCGCGTTATCAGCGACCTGCCGCTGCGCCTGCGCTGGCAGAATAAAAGCCGTGACATTCATTACATCATTCGCCATCTGACGGAAACGCTGGGGACAGACAACCTCGCGGAAAGTCATTTACAGGTGGCGAACGAACTGTTTTACCGCAATAAAGCCGCCTGGCTGGTGGGCAAACTGATCACGCCTTCCGGCACGTTGCCCTTCTTACTGCCGATCCACCAGACGGACGACGGCGAGTTATTTATTGATACCTGCCTGACGACGACCGCCGAAGCGAGCATTGTTTTTGGCTTTGCGCGTTCTTATTTTATGGTTTATGCACCGCTGCCCGCAGCGCTGGTCGAGTGGCTACGGGAAATTCTGCCAGGTAAAACCACTGCTGAATTGTATATGGCTATCGGCTGCCAGAAGCACGCCAAAACCGAAAGCTACCGCGAATATCTCGTTTATCTACAGGGCTGTAATGAGCAGTTCATTGAAGCGCCGGGTATTCGTGGAATGGTGATGTTGGTATTTACGCTGCCGGGCTTTGATCGGGTATTCAAAGTCATCAAAGACAAGTTCGCGCCGCAGAAAGAGATGTCTGCCGCTCACGTTCGTGCCTGCTATCAACTGGTGAAAGAGCACGACCGTGTGGGCCGAATGGCGGACACCCAGGAGTTTGAAAACTTTGTGCTGGAGAAGCGGCATATTTCCCCGGCATTAATGGAATTACTGCTCCAGGAAGCAGCGGAAAAAATCACCGATCTTGGTGAGCAGATTGTAATTCGCCATCTCTATATCGAGCGGCGGATGGTGCCGCTCAATATCTGGCTGGAACAAGTGGAAGGTCAGCAGTTGCGCGACGCCATTGAAGAATACGGTAACGCTATTCGCCAGCTTGCCGCTGCTAACATTTTTCCTGGCGACATGCTGTTTAAAAACTTCGGTGTCACCCGTCACGGGCGTGTGGTTTTTTATGATTACGATGAAATTTGCTACATGACGGAAGTGAATTTCCGCGACATCCCGCCGCCGCGCTATCCGGAAGACGAACTTGCCAGCGAACCGTGGTACAGCGTCTCGCCGGGCGATGTTTTCCCGGAAGAGTTTCGCCACTGGCTATGCGCCGACCCGCGTATTGGTCCGCTGTTTGAAGAGATGCACGCCGACCTGTTCCGCGCTGATTACTGGCGCGCACTACAAAACCGCATACGTGAAGGGCATGTGGAAGATGTTTATGCGTATCGGCGCAGGCAAAGATTTAGCGTACGGTATGGGGAGATGCTTTTTTGAGTAAAGCTTCCATATAATTTTTCTCCGCAATGTATCGAGGGTTATCCGTAAAGCCAAAGCTTTCAGCCATCTTATTTAATGTATTAAGGATTAATTCAGCAATAACCCGGTGACCAAATTCAAAAGCCAACTCAAAGGCAGAGTATTTTTGTGGCGCTTTGTGTTGCCAAAAATCCATAATATCTTCAGCGGTAAATCCAAACAGGCGTGCATGGTCAGATAAAGCAAGATAAACCGTCTCTACAACATTTTGTTGTTTATGCTGTATCGCTGAAAACAAACCGGGATATTCATTAGAATTATTTGCCAGGAGGAGGGGCTTCATATTTTTTTTATCGAATTTAAACGTATTAAACAGAGTGGGTAATGCGTTAAAAATAGTATTAATAACGTTCATATGTCCACTATTATAGGCAGTCAACATTTCTGTTCTATGTAGTTCTGGCATTTTCTGGAGCTGAATCATCAGTTGCGTAAGTTGGTGATTCTGACCAATTGCCATTAGCAAATTCATCGTTGCTGGTGATAATGGAGGGGTTATTTCATCCACAGATCCTTTTAACATCAATAGCTGTTCTTTCGGAAGTGCTGGAATTATTGCAACAGATTGGTTAATAACATGATCATTTGACCATTTCAGGAGGCTATAATCTACATTCATAAAATCCATCAGAGAATAGTGTTTAATATCCTCTTTGCTTTCGCTCATAATTCTTATTTTATCGTTAGTTACATTAGGATCATAAACCGAAACCACGTAATGGGTACATCCTTCAGTTGTGTTCTTTATTCTTAGCCGGACCGTCAAAGCATGGTTATCCACCAGTAATATGGCTGCCATAACACTGATGCCATTTGATTCCATCTTGTCAAAATATGCTTTCATAACTAGCCCGAAATCACCGCAGGCAGCAACGCAACGCCCCTCAGGACGGCTGGAAACCAACGCCAAAGTCTGGTTTTTGCATTTTTTGTTGAAGTGCGTGAGAAATTTTTCAGCTGAAGAGTAATCATCTTGATGGGGTTTGTAATCAACATTCTGATAAATATCATTAATATATTGTGCAGCAATGTGTCGGCATACTATACGGTTTTGGGGTCGCCCCGGAAAATAACATTGACCATTAAGTTTAATTCTTGGGAATTCTTTTTCTTTTCTATCTGATTTTAGGTTTAATTCTTGTTTATCAAGAGTGTCTGAGCGTTGAGGTAAAATTTCCATTAGGTATTCTTCAAATATTGGGGCAATGGTTTGAGTAAGTGTCGTGTTTTCGTTTTTATTAATTATCGTAATTTCTTTCTTATCAGCTTGTAAGACGGACGTGGAAAATTTAATGACAAAATCCTTGTTGCTAAAGATATGACGACCATTTTGTCTACAGTTCTCTGAGAAGCTTTTTAATAGAGGCGTCGCCAGCTCCTTGCCAGAAAATTTATCCTCGAGTTCTTTATAAAACAATTCACTCAGGGTTTGGTGTTCATTTGTCTGGGCTGTATTATTAATATTTGCAGAGAAAGAACTACGAGGGATACGAGTAATCATTTAAATATCTCATTGTTTATTGATGTCTTGAATTTTAACTATCAGAACAGTGAAAAAATTTAATATGATTACAAGTAAAGAAATATCATAAATCGCTCAATCTCATAATGAAACCGTAAAAATTTCGGCGGAATGAGATCTTGCGATTTTGTTAATAATTAAAGTGGTTTGATGTTTAAAAATAATGCCGAGTTAATAAAAGTGTGTGAAGTGTATGACATTAAGTTATTCTGGCGTCAATACGATTAACAGACACCCTTATTCTATTGCCACTCAGGTATGATGGGCAGAATATTGCCTCTGCCCGCCAGAAAAAGTCAGCGCATTCCACCGTACGCCAGCGTCACTTCCTTCGCCGCTTTAATCACCATCGCGCCAAACTCGGTCACGCGGTCATCGGTAATGCGTGAAATCGGTCCGGAAATTGAAATTGCGGCAAACGGTTCGCGGTGCTCATCGAAAATACACGCTGCAAGGCAACGTAGCCCCAGTGCATGTTCCTCATCGTCAAATGAATAACCCCGTTTGCGCGTTTGGGCGAGATCTTCTTTTAAATGCACAGGAGACACCAGCGTTGCGTGGGTATAGGCATGTAACCCTTTGCGGTGCAGCAGCTTCGTCACCTGTTCTTCGCTCAGTTGGGCTAAAAAGGCTTTACCCGCACCGGAAGCGTGCATCGGCAATTTACCGCCGATAGGCGCGGACATTCGCATCAGATGCGTACACTGTACCTGGTCGATAATAATCGCTTCGTGATCGCTTTGATCAAGCACCGCCATATTGACCGTTTCGCCAGACTCTTCCATTAAATTGCGCAGGATAGGGTGAACAATCGCTAACAAATTACGGCTCTGGAGAAAGCTGCTGCCGACCATAAAGGCATGTGCGCCGATTGCCCAATGTCCCAGTTCGCCGACCTGACGCACGAAACCCTGCTGTTGCATCGTGGTTAGCAGGCGGTGGGTCGTGGAATTGGGTAACCCGGCTTGTTGCGCCAGCTCTGTGAGTGCCACACTGCCATTGGATTCGGCAATCCACTCCAGTAATTTCAGGCCACGCGTTAAAGACTGAACCTGTCCAGTCGCTGGTGCGGTGGCAACGGCGGGTTTTCTGCCGCGTTTCGCGGGAATGGGTGCGACCATGACAGCCTCCTTTTTCTGTATCGTGGAAATCATTTTCATTTTTATTGTTAGCTAATGCAATAGTTGCTGAACTGATCCGATGAGTTAATGTTGAACAAATCTCATGTTGCGTGGTGGTCGCTTTTACCACAGATGCGTTTATGCCAGTATGGTTTGTTGAATTTTTATTAAATCTGGGTTGAGCGTGTCGGGAGCAAGTGTGAGCAGCAAAGTGGAACAACTGCGTGCGCAGTTAAATGAACGTATTCTGGTGCTGGACGGCGGTATGGGCACCATGATCCAGAGCTATCGACTGAACGAAGCCGATTTTCGTGGTGAACGCTTTGCCGACTGGCCATGCGATCTCAAAGGCAACAACGACCTGCTGGTGCTCAGCAAACCGGAAGTGATCGCCGCTATCCACAACGCCTACTTTGAAGCGGGCGCGGATATCATCGAAACCAACACCTTCAACTCCACGACCATTGCGATGGCGGATTACCAGATGGAATCCCTGTCGGCGGAAATCAACTTTGCGGCGGCGAAACTGGCGCGAGCTTGTGCTGATGAGTGGACCGCGCGCACGCCGGAGAAACCGCGCTACGTTGCCGGTGTTCTCGGCCCGACCAACCGCACGGCGTCTATTTCTCCGGACGTAAATGATCCGGCATTTCGTAATATCACTTTTGACGGGCTGGTGGCGGCTTATCGAGAGTCCACCAAAGCGCTGGTGGAAGGTGGCGCGGATCTGATCCTGATTGAAACCGTTTTCGACACCCTTAACGCCAAAGCGGCGGTTTTTGCGGTGAAAACGGAGTTTGAAGCGCTGGGCGTTGAGCTGCCGATTATGATCTCCGGCACCATCACCGACGCCTCCGGGCGCACGCTCTCCGGGCAGACCACCGAAGCATTTTACAACTCATTGCGCCACGCCGAAGCTCTGACCTTTGGCCTGAACTGTGCGCTGGGGCCCGATGAACTGCGCCAGTACGTGCAGGAGCTGTCACGGATTGCGGAATGCTACGTCACCGCGCACCCGAACGCCGGGCTACCCAACGCCTTTGGTGAGTACGATCTCGACGCCGACACGATGGCAAAACAGATACGTGAATGGGCGCAAGCGGGTTTTCTCAATATCGTCGGCGGCTGCTGTGGCACCACGCCACAACATATTGCAGCGATGAGTCGTGCAGTAGAAGGATTAGCGCCGCGCAAACTGCCGGAAATCCCCGTAGCCTGCCGTTTGTCCGGCCTGGAGCCGCTGAACATTGGCGAAGATAGCCTGTTTGTGAACGTGGGTGAACGCACCAACGTCACCGGTTCCGCTAAGTTCAAGCGCCTGATCAAAGAAGAGAAATACAGCGAGGCACTGGATGTGGCCCGCCAGCAGGTGGAAAACGGTGCGCAGATTATCGATATCAACATGGATGAAGGGATGCTCGACGCCGAAGCGGCGATGGTGCGTTTTCTCAATCTGATTGCCGGTGAACCGGATATCGCTCGCGTGCCGATTATGATCGACTCCTCAAAATGGGATGTCATTGAAAAAGGTCTGAAGTGTATCCAGGGCAAAGGCATTGTTAACTCTATCTCGATGAAAGAGGGCGTCGACGCCTTTATCCATCACGCGAAGCTCTTGCGTCGTTACGGTGCGGCAGTGGTGGTAATGGCCTTTGACGAACAGGGACAGGCCGATACCCGCGCACGGAAAATCGAGATTTGCCGTCGGGCGTACAAAATCCTCACCGAAGAGGTTGGCTTCCCGCCAGAAGATATCATCTTCGACCCGAACATCTTCGCGGTCGCAACCGGCATTGAAGAGCACAACAACTACGCGCAGGACTTTATCGGCGCGTGTGAAGATATCAAACGCGAACTGCCGCACGCGCTGATTTCCGGCGGTGTATCTAACGTTTCTTTCTCATTCCGTGGCAACGATCCGGTGCGCGAAGCCATTCACGCGGTGTTCCTCTACTACGCTATTCGCAATGGCATGGATATGGGGATCGTCAACGCCGGGCAACTGGCGATTTACGACGACCTACCCGCTGAACTGCGCGACGCGGTGGAAGATGTGATTCTTAACCGTCGCGACGATGGCACTGAGCGTTTACTGGAGCTTGCCGAGAAATATCGCGGCAGCAAAACCGACGACACCGCTAACGCCCAGCAGGCGGAGTGGCGCTCGTGGGAAGTGAATAAACGTCTGGAATACTCGCTGGTTAAAGGCATTACCGAGTTTATCGAGCAGGATACCGAAGAAGCCCGCCAGCAGGCTACGCGCCCGATTGAAGTGATTGAAGGCCCGCTGATGGACGGTATGAACGTGGTCGGCGATCTGTTTGGCGAAGGGAAAATGTTCCTGCCACAGGTGGTCAAATCGGCGCGCGTCATGAAACAGGCAGTGGCGTATCTCGAACCGTTTATTGAAGCCAGCAAAGAGCAGGGTAAAACCAACGGCAAGATGGTGATCGCCACCGTGAAAGGCGATGTCCACGACATCGGTAAAAATATCGTTGGCGTGGTGCTGCAATGTAACAACTACGAAATTGTCGATCTCGGCGTTATGGTGCCTGCGGAAAAAATTCTCCGTACCGCTAAAGAAGTGAATGCTGATCTGATTGGACTTTCGGGGCTTATCACGCCGTCGCTGGACGAGATGGTTAACGTGGCGAAAGAGATGGAGCGTCAGGGCTTCACCATCCCGCTATTGATTGGCGGCGCGACGACCTCAAAAGCGCACACGGCGGTGAAAATTGAGCAGAACTACAGCGGCCCGACGGTGTATGTACAGAACGCATCGCGCACCGTTGGTGTGGTGGCGGCGCTGCTTTCCGATACTCAGCGTGATGATTTTGTCGCTCGTACCCGCAAGGAGTACGAAACCGTACGTATTCAGCACGGGCGTAAGAAACCGCGCACACCACCGGTCACGCTGGAAGCGGCGCGCGATAACGATTTCGCTTTTGACTGGCAGGCTTACACGCCGCCGGTGGCGCACCGTCTCGGCGTGCAGGAAGTTGAAGCCAGCATCGAAACTCTGCGTAATTACATCGACTGGACACCGTTCTTTATGACCTGGTCGCTGGCCGGGAAGTATCCGCGCATTCTGGAAGATGAAGTGGTGGGCGTTGAGGCGCAGCGGCTGTTTAAAGACGCCAACGACATGCTGGATAAATTAAGCGCCGAGAAAACGCTGAATCCGCGTGGCGTGGTGGGCCTGTTCCCGGCAAACCGTGTGGGCGATGACATTGAAATCTACCGTGACGAAACGCGCACCCATGTGATCAACGTCAGCCACCATCTGCGTCAACAGACCGAAAAAACGGGATTCCCTAACTACTGTCTCGCTGACTTCGTTGCGCCGAAGCTTTCTGGTAAAGCAGATTACATCGGCGCATTTGCCGTGACTGGCGGGCTGGAAGAGGACGCACTGGCTGATGCCTTTGAAGCGCAGCACGATGATTACAACAAAATCATGGTGAAAGCGCTTGCCGACCGTCTGGCGGAAGCCTTTGCGGAGTATCTCCATGAGCGTGTGCGTAAAGTCTACTGGGGCTATGCGCCGAACGAGAACCTCAGCAACGAAGAACTGATCCGCGAAAACTACCAGGGCATCCGTCCGGCACCGGGCTATCCGGCCTGCCCGGAACATACGGAAAAAGCCACCATCTGGGAGCTGCTGGAAGTGGAAAAACACACTGGCATGAAACTCACAGAATCTTTCGCCATGTGGCCCGGTGCATCGGTTTCGGGTTGGTACTTCAGCCACCCGGACAGCAAGTACTACGCTGTAGCACAAATTCAGCGCGATCAGGTTGAAGATTATGCCCGCCGTAAAGGTATGAGCGTTACCGAAGTTGAGCGCTGGCTGGCACCGAATCTGGGGTATGACGCGGACTGATTCACAAATCTGTCACTTTTCCTTACAACAAACAGGGCGCTCAATGAGTGCCCTGTCTCTTTATTAATATGAAACACTTATACTGGAAACAGGCTGGAATAATCTTAGCCGGAAAAACGAATGTCAAAAGGCACAGTAAAGATGCCAGTCAGCGTGTTTCCGGTCCTTTGGTCATTCAATTGCTTCAGGCACATATAACGATAAGGAGAACCTGAACTCGTGTTAACGCTGCTTCACCTGCTTTCTGCCGTCGCCCTGCTGGTCTGGGGGACTCATATTGTTCGAACCGGCGTAATGCGCGTCTTCGGCGCGCGTTTGCGTACTGTCCTTAGCCGGAGCGTCGAAAAAAAGCCGCTCGCCTTTTGCGCGGGGATCGGCGTTACCGCACTGGTGCAGAGCAGTAATGCCACCACCATGCTGGTGACCTCGTTTGTCGCTCAGGATCTGGTAGCCCTCGCACCGGCTCTGGTCATTGTGCTGGGTGCAGATGTCGGGACGGCGCTAATGGCGCGTATTCTCACCTTCGACTTATCCTGGCTGTCACCGTTACTTATTTTTATCGGCGTGATTTTTTTCCTCGGACGCAAACAGTCACGCGCCGGGCAACTGGGCCGCGTCGGTATTGGTCTTGGGCTGATTTTGCTGGCGCTGGAGTTGATTGTGCAGGCCGTAACGCCGATCACCCAGGCAAACGGCGTTCAGGTGATCTTTGCCTCGCTGACCGGCGATATTCTGCTGGATGCGCTGATTGGCGCGATGTTCGCCATTATCAGCTACTCCAGCCTTGCTGCTGTACTGCTGACTGCGACTCTGACCGCCGCAGGCATTATCTCCTTCCCCGTGGCGCTCTGTCTGGTGATTGGTGCTAACCTCGGTTCCGGCCTGCTGGCGATGCTCAACAACAGTGCCGCCAATGCCGCAGCCCGCCGTGTCGCGCTGGGTAGTTTGCTGTTTAAGCTGGTGGGTAGCCTGATTATCCTGCCGTTTGTCCATTTGCTGGCAGAGACAATGGGGAAGTTGTCATTGCCAAAAGCGGAACTGGTGATCTATTTCCACGTCTTCTACAACCTTGTACGTTGCCTGGTCATGCTGCCATTTGTTGACCCGATGGCACGGTTTTGCAAAACGATTATTCGCGATGAACCGGAACTGGATACCCAGCTACGGCCTAAACATCTGGATGTCAGCGCGCTGGATACGCCCACGCTTGCTCTGGCGAACGCCGCGCGCGAAACCCTGCGCATTGGCGACGCCATGGAACAGATGATGGAAGGGCTGAATAAAGTGATGCACGGCGAGCCACGGCAGGAGAAAGAGCTGCGTAAGCTGGCAGATGATATCAACGTTCTCTATACCGCCATTAAGCTGTATCTGGCGCGGATGCCAAAAGAGGAACTGGCAGAAGAAGAGTCGCGTCGCTGGGCGGAGATTATTGAAATGTCGCTCAACCTTGAACAGGCTTCCGATATCGTCGAGCGCATGGGCAGCGAAATTGCCGATAAATCGCTGGCAGCACGGCGGGCATTTTCGCTTGATGGCTTGAAGGAACTGGATGCGCTCTATGAGCAATTGCTCAGTAATTTAAAACTGGCAATGTCGGTGTTCTTCTCTGGCGATGTCACCAGCGCTCGTCGTTTGCGCCGTAGTAAGCATCGCTTTCGCATTCTTAATCGCCGCTATTCCCACGCCCACGTCGATCGCCTGCATCAGCAAAACGTGCAGAGCATTGAAACCAGTTCGCTACATTTAGGCTTACTGGGAGATATGCAGCGCCTGAACTCGCTGTTTTGTTCGGTGGCTTACAGTGTGCTGGAACAGCCGGATGAAGATGAAGGACGGGACGAGTATTAATATTGTGAATCCTGTAGGCCTGATAAGACGCGTCAAGCGTCGCATCAGGCACTATGAACAAGATGCCGGATCATGCATCCGGCAATTCACTTAAAAACGGTGACCAGCTTCTAGCGGCACCGCTTCTTCACCAGCCTTAAACACATAAGTGGTGTTCGGGCCACCCAGCGTAGCGTGACCTTTACTCACTGTGATCCAGTTACCTTCCGGTAGACCAATAATCGTCAGTTCTGGCGCGACGACCAGCAGTTCGCGAATACGCTGCTCACGGGTTTCACCTTTATGGCCTTCCGGCAGCGCGTTGGTGAAGTGCGGGTTGATTTGCAACGGGAACAGATTTAGCGCATCGAAACCTTGCGGATCGACAATCGGCATATCGTTGGTGGTACGAATGGTTGGGCAAGCAAGGTTAGCGCCTGCGCTCCAGCCAATATACAGAGCGCCACGTTTAACCACGTCAGTAATTGGTGCCAGCAGCCCGCGCTCGCGGCACTGTTTCAGCAACTGGAAAGTATTCCCGCCGCCGACAATCACGATCTCAGCATTTTCAATCGCGGCAACGGGATCGACAACGCTATGAATACCGGTGACAGAAACACCCAGCGGAGCGAGAACCGCAGCCGTTTTCGCTGTGTAATCATCCCAGGTCTGCGTTACGCCAGCGAAAGGGATAAACACCGCTGAGCGGCGACCCTGCAACTGTTCAGCAATTAGCGGCAGTGCATGTTCCAGCCAGGCTTTACCCGGCAGCGTCGAGTTACTCAATAAAAGCAGTTCCATTACTTCTCCGGTTAGTAAGAAATCACGGGAGGCATGCTACCACTGCGAATTTAACCACTTACTGACATGGCTCACGATGTCGCACATTGCTCCGGGTGCTGAGACTGATGACAAACACAGCATTGCCTGATGCGCTACGCTTACCAGGCCTACCAGATAACTGCAATATATTGAATTTTCGAGATTATGTATGCCGAATAAGGCTTCATTCCGCATCCGGCATAAACAATGTGTACTTTGACACCAATTTGAGCGCCCCTTAAGGCGCTGATGTTTTTTTATCCTTCTCGTGCACATTGTGCCGCTTCTGCAATCAGCCGCACATCAGGTCGCGAAGTTGCCGCGGCGACCAGCCAGCGACATGCAGAGTTAAGTAGCGCGATTAATCATGGGAAATTGCTTCTGCATGGGCGAGCAGGTATTGCTCCGCCTCACCGGACCAGATCCCCTGATGACGCGCCAGAATCGCCGCCAGTGCTTGATCCTGAATCTGCGTGAGTGACGTCAGCGGCAGGTATTTCCCGGTATACACCAGCTTTTTGCCGCCGCCGACGGCAGGCAATTCAAGCGTGGTTTCGCCCGCGGCATTCAGCCCAAGAATATGTGTTACCACTTTTGCGGCCTGCACTTTTTTCTCTTCAATCAATTTGACCGCTGCGCGCATGTCGTCGGTATTGCCGCCTGACGTGCCCACGTAGTGGGTAAATGCATAATGCACATCGTAGAAATTAATTGGCGCGCTGAAGTGCTTATCCTGCGGTCCGGCGAAGAAATTCAGGCAACCATCTGTCGCCAGCAAGGAAGAGGCGAGAGTCACCAGTCCTTCATTAGGCACAAAGACGAAAATATCATCGAAGCCGTGACCGCCACTCAGCGCCATTAACGTATCAAATGCTGCATCAGTGGCATTGAGATAATGAATCAGTGTTTGCGATTCTGATGGATAGTGCTTCCGCGCATAACTCAATTTATCGTTGTCGGTATCGGTAATGACGAGCAGCGACGGGTTAATGGGTCCATGCAGCGCATAATCAATCGCCAACAGTCCCATTGGTCCGGTGCCGCCGAGGATCAGCGTGCGCCCTTGCGGGCGAATCCCCATCGTGTGGTTATAACTACCTTCCTGAAGATGATAGTTGGCGTTGAACGCGCCAATCACGCAGGAAAGCGGTTCAACCAGCGAGCCTTCAAAATAGGTTTCGCCGTCGTATGCCAGCAGGCAATCTTGTTCCATAACCTCATTTGGGATAACCACATGTGTGGCTTCACCGCCCACCCACGGGAAGGAGTAGCCGGGGCAGTCCGGGCGATCCGGCAATTGCAGGTTGGCCTGAATCACATAGCGCTGGCCCGGCTGAAATTTGTGCTGCCACTTTTTACCCACGGCCAGAATATCGCCGCAAAACTCGTGGCCGATGATGATGGGGTTGGTCGCCACATCGTCGGGTACTTTTTTATGGTTTTCACCCAGATTGGCCTCTTTCCAGGAAGAGAGGCACAGGCTGTCGGTGACCACCGTCGCGAGGATTTCATCCTCCTGCATTTCAGGAAGATCAAAGGTTTCCAGGCGTAAATCACGTTTACCATAAAGACGCAGAGCTGTTGTTTTCATAAACCACCTCATGTTGAGCGATGGCCCCGGCAGTCGTGCCGGGGGGAAGAATCAGGACAGGAAGCCCAGCGCATTGCCGATAATCCCTAAGCCAAACAGGGCGAAAATCAGCCATACCGGGTTAATTTTTTTGTTGAGCAGACGAACCATCAGTAGCGTCAGACCGAGCGCCAGCAAACCAGGGCAAAGTTGGTCGAGAATGTTCTG
>NHCFC00100__coassemble_1144_pt1 | contig 16310 bp, 19 predicted proteins | sample NHCFC00100__metabat2_high_PE_017 | metagenome-assembled genome bin NHCFC00100
AGGTGGTTTTGCCCTTAATGGTGATGTCTTTTTCCGTCACCCAGCCACCGTTACGTTGTATCTGAACCAGCAGGCGGACTTCCGACGGATTCCTGTCACCCTTTGAGGTGGTTTCCACCAGTGCCTGCACACCGAAGGTAAAGCGCAGACGGTCGATGTTTGCCGACGTGATGGTCCGGGTGATCGGCGTGTCGTATTTCACTTCCGTACCCAGCACCGTCTCGGAGCCGGAGGATTCAAATCCCTCCGGCGGTGTCTGCTCCTGCTCACCGGCCCGGAACACCACCGTGACACCGGAGATGTTGGTATTCCCCTCACTGTCCAGCACTGGCGTACTGTTCAGCAGCACGCTTTTTAATCCATCCACCGGACCTTCAACCGGCCCTTCGCTGATGGCATCGATCACACTCAGCAACTGCGTGGACTTCAGGTTGTCCTTCGCTTCGCGCGGGGTATGCCCCTTACTGCTGCCTTTACCCATTCCTCACGCTCCATAAACGACAAAACCGCCCGGAGGCGGTTTCACATAAAACATTTTGCATCAGCGACCAATCACCACAACCTGACCACCATCCCCTTCGTCTGCCGTGCTGATCTCCTGAGAAACCACACGTGACCCCACGCGCATTTCACCGTACAGAACAGGCAGAACATTGCCCTGGGCAACCATGTTATCCAGTGAGGAGAAATAGGTGTTCTGTTTGCCGTTATCTGTACTGGCTGCCGTGGGCGTCCTGGCTTTCGGTGCCAGCATCTGCGCCACTCCGCCCAGGATCATACTGGCCCCTGCCGCATACATGCCCGATACAGCCGCGGCCCCCAGCCAGCCCACAGGGTTCCACCATGCCACCGCAATCAGCGCCGCCCCAAGCACCACCTGAAACACACCGCCACTTTTAGCTCCCGCCAGACGCGGCACGATGTGGATCACGGCACCATTTGCCAGCGGCTCATTAAGACGGGCAGATAATTCATTTTCGCCTGCATCACGCCCGGCAATGCGCACCTGATACCAGCCCTCATTCAGTTTCTGACGAAACGCCGGGAGCTGTGTGGCCAGCGCCCGGATGGCTTCGGCCCCCGTTTTCACACGAAGGTCGATGCGGCGGCCAAATCGTTGCAAATCCCCGTAAAGGCAGATGCGTGCCATGCCCGGTGACGCCAGAGGGAGTGTGTGCGTCGCTGCCATTTGTCGGTATACCTCTCTCGTTTGCTCAGTTGTTCAGGAATATGGTGCAGCAGCTCGCCGTCACCACAGTAAATGGCGGCATGATTCGGCACCGATGAACCAAAACAGCACAGCAGCACATCGCCCGGTTGTGCTGATGACAACGGCACCTGATACAGCCCTGTGGCCTCCAGATTATCCAGATAGAGATTCTGACCGTGACGCCACCAGTCATCCTCGCGATGAAAATCCGGCATCTCAATCCCCGCCAGATGGTAAGCATCCCGGAACAGCGTGTAACAGTCCGTCACCCCGTGCTCAAAGCGCCGCCCGGTGAGATGCGGCACACAGCGGAACTTATGAATCGCCCCCCGGCAGACCAGCCACCACGGCAAATCACTCTGCACCTGCAGCCGCCGGTCGGCCTCACTCAGCCAGGGCAGACCACCGGGGTGACTGTGGACCAGTGCCACAATCTCACCCTGCATCTCTGCCCGCAGCCAGTCCTCCGGCGACATCCGGAAATACTCCTCCGGCTCACCGGAGATATTCACGCAGGGAAAATATCTTTCCCCCTCCGGCGTTCTCACCACGAAGCCGCACGACTCCGCTGGCGCACATCGCCGGGCGTGCGCCAGAATCGCTGATTCTGTCTCTGTCATGGGATTACTGCGAAAGTTTGTTAATGGAAAGGAAGCCGCCAAAGTTGCCGACGTTATTGCGAAACTTACAGCCGCTCAGGCATTTGCTGCATTTATCCTTCGTGATATCGGACGTCGGCTGATCATATTCATCCGCGACCGCCGGACCGTGATAACCGCACTCATCACCGCGATAGGTCCAGGTGCAGGTGTTGGCCAGCATGATACGTCCCGGAAAAACGGCACCGTCCGTTTCCGTCGGCGTGGACAGTACAAAAGAGGCACTGACCGCGCTCAGTTCGCTGCACTGCTCGATGCGCCAGCGGCTGATCACCTCCTGCTCCGGATCGGCGTCACTGTTTCCGTTGACGAAGTTCACCGCATCCAGAAAACGGGCGTAAACCTTACGCCGGACCACCGTTCCGCCGACCAGACTCTGCAGGTCTTCCGCCATCCCGGTGACCATGCCGTGCAGGTTAGAAACCGTCAGTGTCGGACGGGCAGCACTGCCCTTGCCGTTCAGTTCAAATCCCGTCCCCTGAATGGGATACGCCTGATACTGTCGCCCCTGCCAGGTGACCGGCTCACCTTTTTCGTTCTGCTCATTACAGAAAAAATAACGTTCTCCACCGACCTCTGTCAGATCGATTTCCCAGAGCACCACCTGGGCTGACTGAGTGAGGCGTGTCGTCTCATGATGTGTTTCCTGTGGAATATCCTGCATCAGAGCCTCCTATGCCACGACCTGTTCAAAATCTGCCGTTATGGTTACCCACAGCGCCCCCACGCTTGCCGACCATTTACGACAAACCACCCTAATCGGTTTCCAGTCATAAGGTGGCGTCCACTGAAATGCGCGGACGCCACCGTGCCGTTCCAGAAAGGCTTTTAAAGATGGGTGTTCACATTTACGAACACGTATCGTCACGCTGTAAGTCGACAACTGGTTATTCAGTCCCGCCGCACGACGCTGTTCATAACCATCGCCCAGCTTCACTGTCACCACTTTCGGCTCTGATACCACATTCATATCCGGGCGCACTTTCCAGTGAAACGTCTCCATTACCGATATGCTCCACTTAACCGACCACCATCACGGGCCTGCTGTTGCATAAAGTCCGCTGCCGCTTTTTTCCCAAGGTCATAAACCACCTTCAGGGCAGCCGGACCTATCTGCCCGTTCGTGCCATCGTTATTGATCTCGATGTTGTACTGCGGGGCAAACTTCGCCATACCTGAACCACCAATATCCGCCACAACCCCCAGCTTACCGTCAGCACCACGACGCAGAGGCAGAATGGCTTCAGGTCCCGCTTCCCCCATCACACCCGCGCCTTTTGCAAAAGCAAAAAACGTCGGACGGTTAACCACCGTGCCACTGTAACGACTCAAATCAGCAGACTGATAAATCCCCCCATTGGCATTCAGGGAAAGGCTGCTGAGATCAAATCCCAGTACACTGCCAATCCCTTTTATCGATTTCATCATGGTTGCCTGCGCCAGGATTTTCGCCATATCTGACAGCACAGAAGAGGTGAAGGATTTGAAATTGAGTTTGCCGGTAGTGACAAAAGTTGCCAGGCCATTTCCCATGTTGCTGAAGGCTGACGAGAACACCTGTTCTGCTGTTCCTGCCGTATTATCTGCATCCACGGTAAAATCCTGAAATGCACGCAGGACTCCGTTTTTCCAGTTACCCTGCACAACTTCAAGCTGTTGCCAGTAACGGCGATTCTCATTCAGTTGTCGGTTCAGGCTCTCCGTCAGCGCCTGCTCGGCCTTTCTGTAGTCATCCGTGTTATATGTCCCTTTCTGCTCACTATCCCGCCTCAACTGCTCCAGCTGTTGCTGGTATTTCTGGCGAAGACTCAGTTGTACCTGATATCGCTGCCGCTGCTGATCACCCATACCCACCGTGGCGATATCCAGGTCATGTTGCTGACGCTGAGCGCGCTCTTCTTCAGCCAGTTGACTGGTCAGCTGAATTGTTTTTTTCTTCAGCTCGTTGAGTGCCGTCTGTTTCTGAAGCTCCTGCTGTTTTACATCCAGCAGCGTCAGTGCCTGAATCAGTTCATCTTTACGGGCCAGCAAACTCTTTTCATCTGCCGTCAGTTTTTTCCCGTCCAGGTCGCTGATGCGCTGCTGCAGAGCCAGAAGCTGTTTATGCGCTTCTGTCATCCTTTCCGTGGCAATGCCTGCTGACTGTCTGGCAGCAGCAATCTGTCCTTCCACCTGTGCCTGTTGTTGACTGAACTGCAGCAATAACCGGGTGGCCTCATCATTACGGGTTTCGCGTGTTTTTTTCTTACCGGATGCCAGGGCTTTCTCGTAACGTTCATTTTCACGTTGTATCGCCGCATCCCTGACAGTCTGATCGGCGTACTGCATGGCATTAATACGCGCAATTTCACGCTGATGTCGTGCTGCTTCCGTTTCATTCATCCGGTTCAGTGCAGCATTTTCAGCATTACGGCGTTTCTGTTGCTCCTGATAATTCCGCTCTGCCTGCTCTTTTGCATCCTGCAAATCCTTCTGGCGTTTTTTCTCCTGAAGCTCGTTAAGACGCTGCTGATCGTACTCAACCTGAGAAGATGATGCCGTCCAGGGGAGTCTTTTCGCCCGCGACACTTTCTCCTGTAAAGCGGAAATCTGTTCATCCAGCGAGTCTTCACGACCAATATTCATGGCCGCATCCCAGAAACGACTCCATAAATCAGACAGATACTTCAGCGTACTGCCCAGCGCATTGAGGTTATTATCAATATCCGCAGTACGCCGACCGGTTTCCTCTGCCAGTGCAGACATGGCTATCCGTGCCGCATCACTGGACCGCCCCTGTTCCCCAAGGACGCGTATCTGCTCAAGCTGAGTGGCAGTAAGAAAATGCAGCTCATTGTCCAGAGCCTTCGCGGCATTTACAGGATCATCCTTCAGCCGCTTAAACTGATTTATGGTATCGCTGACCGACTGGCCAACCGATCGCTCCATCTGTGCGGCAGCTCTCGCCACCATACCGATATCGTTTCCACGAAATGCACCACTCCCCACCACCTGAGCCAGCGCACCGGCTGCAGCATGTTGCGTGATACCATTCCCGGAAATAGCACGACTGAGCGTCCACAGCTGCCCGGCAGTGACTCCGGCATAATGCCCCGTCAGCGACAACTGGCGGTTAAATTCCTCCTCCTCCTTCTGACCGTCATACCAGGCTTTACCCAGACCATAGACAGCCGCGGAAATACCGCCAATAACCCCGCCCAGCATCATGCCTTTCGGTGACATCAGTGTGTCTATCCATCCGGCACGGTTAGCCAGCGTTATCCCGGATCCCCTCAGCGCCCCTAAATTGCCGCGGGCCAGTTCACCTATCAGAACGCCTATCTCCTGGCGGGCCGCTGCACTTTTCAGACCCAGCGAATGCGTGGCTTTTCCTGCCTGCTCCATTTTGCGGATATACACTTCTGCAGCACTGCTTACCCCCAGCTGGGCAGCCTTAGCACGAAGCAACTCAGAAGATGAAAGATTCTGGCGGGTTGCCTGCTCTTTAAGCTGACGGATAAACGCCATTTTCTGTCGGGTAGCCTCTTCCTCAGCCTGTGTAAGAACACGGGTTTTCGCCGTAACCTCAGAAATCAGCGCCAGATAATCCTGCTGACCAATCCCGCCACTGTTTCTGGCCTGTCGGATCTGCTGCTGAATACGCTGTAATTCCTGCAGCCCCGCACTGGCCTGTTTCACACTGTCAATCTGACGATAAAACGCAGCAGCCGCTTTATCCTGAGCCTCCGCCAGAGCCATGGCCTGCGCCTGTTCCTCGCGCATTTTCTGGCTCAGTGCCTCCATGCGCTGGCGGGTTTTCTCCACCTCGCGGGACATGCGTTCATGAGCCTGTGCGTTCTTCTCCACCGTCTGCGCATGGACGGATGCGGCTGTTGCAGCCGAAGAAGCCGCCTGCGTTGTCTGCCGGGCGGCCTGAGTCTGACGCTCCATAAAACGCTGCATACGGGCAGAAGACCGTTCTGCATCGCTGGCTGCACCATTCAGAAGGTTTTTGATACGGGGAATTTCATTTTTAAACTCTGCCGCATCAATCCCCAAATCAATGACCAGGTTGGCTATCTGGTCCATAACGCACACCTCCGGAAATACCTTCCCCAAGATGCATCAGTTCTTCGTCCGTTCGCTCCGGTATCCCGTTCTCTTCCGGTAAAAGGCTGAAATCAGCCACCGCAGCATCACTGCTGCCGGACACCATTCTCACGATCAATGCCTTCAGCGAGGCAAACTGCGCATCCATCCACACATCACTGAAGCTCTGCATCCGGAAATAATCGCCCCACTCACCAAGCTCAGTGGCTGACATTTCCGACAGCATCCGCCGCCAGTCTGCCCGCCGGAACTCCCGGGCAAGCCGCATGACAAACTGCATTTCCCGCGTCAGGACTTTTCCGGCGTCAGCGCCTCATGCTCATCATCCCCGGCATTATCAATGGCCCCCATACCGCTCAGCGACAGAACCATCTCCGCCCCCGCACCCAGGGCATCATACGACCATGTTGTAATAACGGATGCGCAAAGCGTCTCTACATCCTTAGACTGATCCGCATTCCACAGTGAGCGGGAAACCAGCCAGGCATTGATATCCATCCCCATCCGCAGAAAAGCAATCTGTCGTTCAGCCTCCGGCAGTTCTCCCTCCCCGGCATCAAACTTTGCCGTTCGCTGCTGAACAAACGCCAGATATTCAATTCTCTGCAGCCCGGACAGCTCACTGAGCACCACGGACTGTTTTTCATAATTAAACGTGCCCTGTTTCAGAAACATCATGTTCTCCACCTGCAAAAAAGCCCCGGATAACCGGGGCAAATGATGAGTATCGTCCTGTTAACCTGCGGCGCTGACAGCCACCGTAGCCACTGCCACAAAATCGCCGTCAGAAGTCATGCCCACAATGCTGACACTGCCCTGCTTCACGCCTTTCACCGTGGCCACAAGTCCGTTCAGGGTCACCGTGGCAGTCTGTGGATCTGTCGAATGCACACTGATCGCTTTGTCACTGGCTCCGTCAGGTTTTACTGTAAAGGTCAGCGTGGTGGTTGCTCCCACTTTTACACTGGCAGATGCCGGTGCCACCGTCAGCCCGGTAACGCTCACGGTTTCAGTGCCTTCCTCTGCCAGATACGGACGCCCCACACCGCTGATTTTCACTGTGCGGGTCATCACGTCTTTTGAGGCAATGGTTTTACCCAGTGAGCTCAGCCAGCCACGGAAAACATCAACAGTACCGTTGGGATATTTGATACGAAACGCGCAGACTTCACCGGAGTCGAACAACTGAACCAGTTTTTTCTGCCCGCTGTCACCCGGACGCCAGGCCAGCGTCGCCGATGTATCACCGACGGATTTCTGCCCCTGGGTTGTCGTTTTCCAGTCTGCATCTTCATCATCGAGATAAGTGTCATCTTCTGCATCAGCGGTCATTTCGCCAGGTTGCAGATCCTTCACCATCGCAAGACGCAGCCAGTCAGTGTCCGATAAAGGGTTCGCAAACGCATCGCCCTTGCCGGTGTACATCCAGAACGTCGTTCCCGCACCTTTCGTTTTTGCCAGTGGATTTGGTGTGGTCATTGCCACCTCCTTAATTCGTGTACGTGATCTGGTACGTGATTTCCGCCATCGCCCAGGTGGCCATCTCATTATCACGTTGATAGTTAAAACCGAGTGGGATCAGGGTGTCGATGAGTCCGGAAAGTGCCGGTACATCATTCAGGGCCGGGAAAATGGTGCTCTCCATCCACATATCCAGCTCTGAATCCGGTGCCTGTGCCCGGATGAAGACAGCAATATGCAGAACAGCCTGCCAGTCATCTTCATCCGTCATTTTTCCGGTGTACTGAGCATCACTCAGCCACACCGCCACGGCAGGCAGTTCCTGCGCATCAACAAATGCCGGAAGCCCGTCAAAAAACGTGGCGCTGTCTCCACACTGTTCCCGAAGGCGTACCAGTACGGCCTGGCGGATTTGTGTATGTCGGTTCATCGGGTCAGCCATAACCTCAGTTGTTGTTTCAGTGCATACCCCAGCTGTTTCGGCATTTCCGCAGCAATGATGCGGTCGCGGGCATCTTCAAATGCCTGTGTCAGCGGTCCGGACAGCGGGATTTTCACCACATCAATGGGGTAACGATTTTTGCCATCAATACGCCGCATCACATGCCAGCGACCATTCGCCAGTTGCTGAATAAACGCATCCCGGAAAAGATATTTACCCACCTTCAGCACACTGCCACGGTACTGCAGTTTTCCACCACGCCGGGCCAGTCTGACCCGGGCTGTCCCCAGCTTAATGGCGGGCAGATTGCCCCGGTTAACGCGGATCCTGGCCGTCATTTTTCCTGACGGACTGGCTTTAAACACCCGGATACGCTGACGTACCAGTTTCAGGGGGATCCCTTTCACCTGGTTATCTCCCGCAACGGTATTCCCGGCAACCTGCCGGGTGGCAACCGAGACCGCTTTCTGTGCCACACGGTTTATCGCCCATGCGCTGGCCTGTGGCACCATACGGGTATCAAGGCTGTTCAGATTGCGGATGGCATTCTCAAGCCCCTTCATCCCACACCTCTTTACTCAATAAAGATCATTGGCTTACCGTTAAAGCGTTCATGCCGTGTGACCGTCCATTGTTGTCCGTCATAAACAACGCGATCCCCGCGCCGTGGGCGGTATCCCGAAGAAAACACCACCAGAGAGACCGCAGGTCCGGACAGAGCATTCAGCTCTGCCAGTGTTTCTCCCGGGATCACAGTCATATCGACATCATTAATCGAGGCTGTCTTTCCCATCTTTCTGACCGTGATCGCATCCATACGCGCTGCCAGCCGGGAAAAGGGATCAGACATTGAGTTTTACCGGCACTTCTTCTGCACTGGTTCCGGCATCTGCCCAGACAACCCCGACCAGCGGATCAGAGCCGCTGTTAGTCAGCTGAACTTTTCCGGACTTCAGATAAACCTTCTTACCCGTTTTCATGTCATCCGTTTTCAGCTTAGGCAGCATAAACACACCTTCGGTCAGGCCGTCGCCTGTTTCACCCTGTGGAATATCGGTCAGTGCCACCGCAAAAACATCACCCACCTGCACCAGATCTCCGCTGCTGATGGCTGCACTGGCAACAATCGCCACCGTTTTTCCTTCTTCTACAAAATTCTTTGCCATAACTGTCTCCGCACAGCCCCGTTCAGGGGCTGATTTCAGGTACAAAAAAAGCCCTTACGGGCCATCAGAGTTGTTGTCTGCGACGTTTACGCCGTACATTTCACCAGACCGCGGTGATCAACTGGCGCGACACCGGCGTCAATACGCACTTTCGTTGTCACGCCATCCACACTGAAGCCCTCCATCTGATCAATATATGGCGTATCCACACCGTTGAGATAAGCCACTTCAATCGTATCGGAGCCTTTTGACGCAGCCAGGTAGAAGGTGGTCTGGCTGTTATCATCAAGACGAGGCTCTGCAATAACGGTCGCAAAATCTTTCACCGGGTTAATAATACCGGCGTTAATGTCAGCCCCCTTGACACTTGAGGAGCGAATGACCTGGTTAGCAACAGACTCCATCGCCGTCGGTACCAGTACGAACGCAGGACGAATATTCAGATGACGCTCCCCCTCTTTCTGAACGCGCATCAACTGGCGGGCTTTATCCAGCGATGCCACGTCCATTGCAGCGCTATCCAGTACGTTTGCATGTTTCGCTTTATCGAACAGACTTACATTATCTGTGGAGATTTTCGGGTTAGACGTCAGAATGGCATAAACCAGATCGGCAATAGTAGATTTCGCCGCACGGCCCAGCTTCATCGGGACATCGGTCAGCATATTCAGATCATCATTGATAATGGCCTGACGGGTGATACTGAACAGCTCGCCATAGGTCGCCAGTGCAATAGTGGCCTGTTTATCTCCGGTGGTGACGTATTTATATTCTGCCCCTTCACGCACCTGACGCAGAGCACTGAAGCCCCCCATACCCACACGATGGGCAATTTTAAAATCAGACAACTGACCTTTCCGCGTCCACTGTTCATAGGTTTCAGGGGCATCTTCCCAGCCCTGCAGAATGGCTTTGTTCGCAACATCCAGCAGAATATTACCGAAGTCAGACGTACTGTGTGTGAACGCCGCACCGACCATCTGCATCGGGTTATAACTGGAAACACCAATACCACGTTCAGTCAGTGACATACGGGCATATTCACGCAGGGTCATCCCGTTGTAGACATTATCACGTTCGGTTTTTTCAAACCCGGCGCGCGCCATCAGCGCCTGGCGGATCCCGTCCCCCACAAAATTACCGTTACCGGCATAAATATGAGCCGGGGTATTTTTATTGGATGGCGTGGACTCGCGCCCCATCTCGTTCAACAGCTTTTCGCGGGCCTGCTCCAGCGAACATTCAGGATCGGCAAGACACTGAGCCTGCAGCGTCTGATAACGCCCGCCAAACATGGCAAACAGATCATTAATACCGTTTACACGCGCTTTTTGCTCTGCCAGTACCTGCGCACGGATGCTGTTTTCATCCACCACGGGTGCTGCTGCCTGCACTGGCGTCCGGGAGGCTGCAGGTCCATCATCCTGTACGCGTGGAGCACTGTTGCGTGGCGGAGTAATCATATTTCGAATGGATTCCGGCATCTTTTTAAATTCCTCTGTACGTTTTGACTGAATACATGCCATTGCCTTAACGGCTGGTGTCACCTGATCAGCAAATCCCTGTGCCAGACATTCGGCACCGGACATCCAGGTCTCATCCGCCAGCATGGCAGCAATTTCATCGGTGGTTTTCCCGGTTTTCTGTGCATAAGCGGGTAACAGAACCGCCTCAACTTTATCGAGCAGGTCGGCATAGGTGCGCATGTCCTCCGCATCACCGCCCGTAAAGCCAAATGGTTTATGAATCATCATGAAGGAGTTTTCCGGCATAATGACCGGGTTTCCCACCATCGCAATGACCGACGCCATTGACGCCGCCACACCGTCGACATAAACGGTAATGGACGCACCATGTGTTTTCAGTGCATTAAAAATGGCGATGCCTTCAAAGACATCGCCACCCGGTGAATTAATATGGAGATTAATGTGGGTGATATCGCCCAGTGCATTCAGATCACTGATAAACTGCTTCGCCGTAACACCCCAGAAACCAATCTCGTCATAAATATAAATATCCGCGTCACTCTGGTGACCTGCCTGCATCCTGAACCAGGAATTATTCTTCGGACTGGTCGTCGGTGTGCTGCGGCTCCTGTCGTTTCGTTGCGGCACTGCTGCCTCCTTTATCACTGGCCGGATCGGTATCAAATACCAGATCCAGCTTGCGGTTTTCATCAATTTCGGCCTTGCGCCGACGTTTGACATCATCCGGATTACGACCACCTGCACGTACCCAGTCTGATTCTGTCGCCGCTCCACCACGAATCTGAATTTTCCAGGCCTCAGCCTCCTTAACAGGGTCAATCCACGGCATCACCGGTCCGGAATACACCGCGGTATACAGTGAAGAACGATCAAGATCGCGGGGTAGCCTGATAACACCGGATGCCACAGCCTGTTTCAGCCAGGCACGATACATCGGGCGGGTGACGGCACCAATAAACCAGTCCTGCAGGATCAGATAGCCATCAGTGGATTCAACCAGCTCCTGACGCTGGGCGCTGTAAGTGCCGTTATAGTTGCGCGCTGTACTGGAAAAACTCAGACGACTGCCCGCCGCCACGGCACGCAACTGACCATTACGAAAAGTTTCAAGATTAGGATTGGGGCGATCCGACTTCACCATTCCGATTTCTTCGCCGGGTTTCAGATCGTCGTAAATAATGCCTGGCTGAATGGTAAGCTCGCGTTCCTTATCCTTGCTGCCATTACCATCCGGTTCATAGCTCTGCCCGTCTCCTTTCCGGATGTACATCCCCAGAGCAGCGGCGATCCTTGCTGCAGTCAGCTCAGAATCTTCATACTCTTTCAGGGCACTGAGGCGGATCAGCACACCGGACAACAAAGACGTCCCGCGCATCTGGTGCAGACGGCGAACAAATTTAAGATGCAGCATTCGCTCTGCATCCACTTCTTTGGTTTCCATCTGCCGTCCGGATACGGGACGGCTTTTATACACCAGATATTTTTCGGGACGCCCCCAGTCATCAACAAACACGCCCTGATTCAGCCTGTTGCTCTCATCACTGGTCATGGGAATAAAGTCCGGCTCGAGCGCCTCCAGCCAGAAATGAACACCGGCAGAAGGCGTCAGGCTGTTTATGCGCCCGGAAACCATCTGGGCAAACACCTCACCATCGCGCAGCCAGGTACGCAGCATCAGACGTTCCAGCATCGGACGGGTAAACTGCCCGGTGACTTCCGGACTGACAGACCATTCACTCCATCGGGTGCGTATCTCCGCTGCCAGATCACGGGCAATGGCCCCATTGCGTAATACCGGATGTGGCTCGACAATAATTCCGTTTTTCCCCACCACCCGTTCTTCCAGCTTGTCAAATACACCAATAACCAGATCGTGGTTGTTATCAAGGTAACGGGCCTGCTCACGTAACGACACGGCCCCGTACTGGCTTAACTGGTCGGCAGTTCGGTTTTCCCGCCGGGCTTTGTGTGTCCGCGTCGTTTTTACGGCCTCATAAGCCTGGATCACCGCACGGGAACGCAGCCTTGCCGCTTTCCATCCTGGTGAAAAAACGCCAATCACATCATCAAGAATTGCCATCAGAACCTCGCCAGCCGGTACCCGGGATGCCCCCGTCGTCGTGTAATCAGAGCCGCAAGGCGGCGCTCCCACTCCTGCCGTCCCTGCCGGATCTCAGATAAGTTTTCCATGGTCATCTGCTGACCATTAAAGGTGACGGATTTTCCGTCCAGCACCGCCATTTCAGCTTCCGTATAACGCTGAATCATGGCTTCGATATCATTCTGGTTCATAACCATCCTCCGGAAGTCAGCCAGGGGTTAACATCGTCAGTTACTGTTTTCTTCCGTTTTTGTTTTTTAACAGGCGTGGATACCGGTTCCGGTGAGGATGACGGTTCGGTACTGTCCTGGACACACTCCAGCCAGGTTTCCCGGCTCGCCCACTCCGGTGCATCCGGCCAGCGGATCTTTTCGTATCCATGCAGAATGACCAGAGCCTCGGCATACACCATCAGGTCAAAAGCTTCGTTGGCACCGCGACCCGGCTTACTCCATTTCCCGTCACTGCTCCGCTCTTCATACGTCAGTTCGTCGTAAAACCAGCTCCCCAGCCAGTCAGGGAAATGCACATAGCCTGGACCTGGCGAGTCACGCCATAACGCGTTATTCACCCGGTCTTTCAGGGCATCCGTCTGAAGAAGCCAGAGCGGCACATCACCTGCGGCCTGCGCCCGGCGGCCCGTTCGTCCGGTGTTATCAGGGAATGTACGGCTGATCAGTTTTGCGCGCCGGATGCTGTCCCCCTTAAACAGGTAAATACGTTTACCAAGGCCATCACGACGGCAACGACGCCAGAATTTATAGGCATTATCAGTGACCCCGTCTTCACCGCCGGAGTCCACCGCCATTGCCATCAGTCGCATTTGTTGAGAAGGATCGGAGGCCAGCGGCCAGCTTTTATGAAAAACATCCGTCAGCAGGACATCCCAGTCTTCCGGATAGCTGGCCGGATCAATTCGCTGGCTCTCCCCGTCGCAGTCACTGCGCAATGACTGCGTGATGTTGTAACGATCAATAATCCAGCGTTCGCCACGACTGCCATAGCCCGTTACCTGAACCACAAAACGGCGATGACGTCCCGCCTGCACATCCACTGTCGCCACAAGGAAATTAATGCCATCCGGCACACTGCGGGAAGGAACTGGCTCTGCCCGCTGCTCAAGCAGTTCACTTTTTCGTTGCTCCATGCTGGCACGAGGAAGATAAGGCAATCCCCAGTCGGTGTTGATAACCGCCCTGAGTGTTTCTTCGCTTCCTGTCGCTTCATACTCCTGTTCTGCAGTCAGTAATTTGTAAACCAGTTGCGCCCAGGTCTGATACGCAGCAGCTGGCCCTTCCATCCAGAAACTGGCGATACGGGAGCGGCGCGGTTCACCGGAAACGTTGCCGTTACGATCAATGACCTGACCTTCACGCAACCAGACTCCTGCACTATTGAGCTCACGCTTTTTCTCCGCAGTGATAATGCCGCTGCAGTGCGGGCAAAGTAGATACGCCGCCTCACTGGCTTTAAAGGGATCCGGTTCATTACGGTAGCCGGTCATGGCATCCATGGCTGGCTGAAAATATTCACCGCAGTGCGGACATGACCAGTACCAGCGGCGGCGGTCACCACGATTGTAAAGGGAAAGAATACCAGTCGTCGGTGGCGCTTCATGAGGCGACTTACGTCGCCATTTGCTGTCGCAGATGTCACGTCCCGGCGAGCTCTCCACCAGAGTCATCCCGGCGGACATAAATGTGGTGGTACGTTTTGAGGCTAGGGAGAAACCATCACCCTCGCTGTCGATATTCTCCGGAAAACGGTCGTAATCGGTTAAGGCGACAAACCGGTAATCCGACGACGACATAATGTTGACCGAGGGCCAACCAATTTTAAGGAACGAGCCATCCCTGAACGTCTTATCATGGACATTATTGTCGTTACGACGTGGACTCATTCTTTTCTTTACCGCCGCACTGCTTCTAAACGTTCTGTCGAGGCGCTTTTTAGAATGCTCGCGGGCCTTATCTTCGGTCATCTGCACAACGAGCATGTCCGAAGGATCGCAAACGATGGTATAGACAATCCATCCATCGATCAGACCAATGGTCTTCCCTGTTCGCGCAGGACCAACAAAAATCACCGCATCGTATTCACGCGATGCCAGGCAGTTCATGGGCTCAATGATGTAGGGTGTCAGTTCAGGATCCCATGGCACCGAGTTACCAGCCCCCTTGGGAACACGCATGAATTTTTTAACAGCCTCCGAAATCGGCATGCGACGTGGTGGGGAAAATCCTGCCGATATGTCCCTTCCCAAATTTCGGGCTGATGAAAAACCCATTATTCCTCCTAGAGACTCTCTCCTTCCTCATCAGGAATTAATTCAGCAGCACAAGCCTCGTAGGATTTTTCCTGAAGAGTGTATCGCAGGTCATCAATTGCCTGCTGTACAACGCCGACGGCCTGAGGAGTCAGGGCGCAATCGCGTTCAAGAACATCCGGAATTGTCTCCAGAACCTGGACGACAGCCTTTCTCATGGACGAATAGACGATGACTACTTCATCAACGGGGATGAGTTTTCGCTGCTCCTTTTCCAGCTTGATCCTTTCATTTTCAGACTGGTACCAGTCCTTTCTCTCTTTCGGCTCCATACGGGATGGATCATGAACAGAGTCTGCTGCCTCATGCTTCACACTAAACAGGGCTGGCCCGACATGCTGCAGGGCGTAAACGGGGTTCCCCCTGACAGTCGCAGCCACAGGAGTGTTGGCCGCGAGAAGCCGTTTTTTTACTGTGTCCCGGTGAAGCCCAAAGGCCTCAGCGATTTTAAAAACACTCCAGTAATAAGCATCACCGATCCCGCTCACATTTGACATAAGCAACTCCATCTGGCAGGTGAAAATCATGTTTATTTATATATTTCAATTAATTGTAAACTGGTCTAATGACAGGAAGAAAAAAATATTGTACAGGTAAAAAGATAAATAACTTTTAATTATCAATAAATTACCAAACATGCTGCCGCCGCCATGGAAATGCAAAAACTAGCCTTTTTCCGCGACGCTCCCGCCCCGTGGCAGGGGCCCCCACCGGGAGGACCCGACAGCCTGACAGCCTGACAGCCGTGATGAGCATCTGATACAGCGCTTTACATAATGGCATAGGAATAATTCAGAAGGACATCACAGCATGCCCACACAAATTAGTGTGAGTGTCCTGTTTCTTCCTACGCACAGGACTGACGAGCATGAGGGGAAAATATGCGAACCATAAATGCCTCATCTTCAGCAATGCAACCGGCATCCGAACAGGACGATATTGTAAATTCACCTAATTACGAGGACATTGCAGTAGTTGAATTGCAGCTCTGTATTAGCCTGACAGTGACAGAATGCGATATTGACTCTGTCACAGGTGAAATAGTTTGAATGATTAGCAGTTATGGTGCTCAGTCAACCACCAGGGAATAATCCTTCGAATTCTTATCGTGCTTCACCAACGCTGCCTCAATTGCCCTGAATGCTTCCAGAGACACCTGATGTTCTATACATGCAATTACAACATCCGGGTAACTCATAGAAATGGTGCTATTAAGCATATTTTTTACACGAATCAGATCCAACGAGAGTTCATCAGCAGATTGTTCTTTATTCATTTTGTCGCTCCATGCGTTTGCTCGTCATCTAGCGGTTAAAATATTACTTCAAATCTTACTGCATAAAAGAGGAAAAGTATGAAAGTTTGAGTA
>NHCFC00100__coassemble_1078_pt1 | contig 10695 bp, 9 predicted proteins | sample NHCFC00100__metabat2_high_PE_017 | metagenome-assembled genome bin NHCFC00100
CTGACTCTGACTCTGACTCTGACTCTGACTCTGACTCTGACTCTGGCTGCGTATCCTCCACGGTATCTGCGTCCGGCAACGGCGCCGCATCGTCCTCTGCCACGCCCAGTAACTGCTGGCGCAGCGCAATAATCTCCCGGACCAGCGTCTGCTGCTGGTGCCAGGCCGCTTCCAGTTCATCCAGCGCCGTCAGCGTTTCATCATACTGCACCAGCACCTCGGTCATCCGTGATGTGTCGGTACGCAGTCCGATGCGAAGCTCGCGCTCAAGCTGGCGAATTTCCGCCTCCTGCTGGTGGCTCAGAGTGGTCAGCGCCGAGATTTGCTTCGGCGGCGACGACAGGTTGATGGCCACACGGGCGCAGGCGGTATCCAGCACATCAATCGCTTTGTCCGGTAACTGACGCCCGGAGAGATAACGCTCGCTTAATGTCGCAGCGGCCTGCAAGGCGTCATCATCAATCAGCACGCCGTGAGACTGTTCATAGACCGCCGACAGACCGCGCAGAATAATGGTGGCTTCGGCAGCGTTGGGTTCGCTGACCTTCACCAACTGGAAGCGGCGCGACAGGGCGGCATCTTTTTCGAAGTATTTTTTGTACTCGCTCCAGGTGGTGGCGGCGATGGTTTTCAGCTCGCCGCGCGCCAGCGCCGGTTTGAGCAGGTTGGAGATATCCAGCCCGCCCTGCTGGTTGCCCGCGCCAATCAGGGTATGTGCTTCGTCGATAAACAGAATGACCGGCACCGGGGAGGAAATGACCTCCGCCATCAGCCCTTTGAAACGTTTTTCGAATTCACCCTTCACCGACGCCCCGGCCTGCAATGCGCCCAAGTCAAGGGTCATGATATCGGTGTTTTTCAGCTTGTCCGGCACCTGGCCTGCCACGATGCGCAGCGCCAGCCCTTCAATCAGTGCGCTTTTGCCCACGCCCGCTTCGCCCACCACCACCGGGTTGTTTTTACGGCGGCGGCAGAGAATGTCGATCATCAGGTCGATTTCGTGGTCGCGGCACAGTACCGGGTCAAGCCTGCCGTTACGGGCGTCTGCGGTCATGTTTTTGGCATAGCGGGCAAGCAGGGTGTCAGAGGCGTCCGTCATTGTGCCTGCGCCTTTACCGTCTGCATCCGGCACGACTGATTCCGCCGACTCCTGTGTCCACTGCACAAAGTCCTGTTGCAGACGGTCACGGTTAATGCCGGTCAACAGCCGGGCGGCAGCAGGCGGTATATAACGCAGCGGCGAATGCAGCAGGGCCAGCAGCAACACGCCGCCGCGCAGTTCGCTGTGCTGCATCTCAGCCGACGCCAGCAGCCAGCCCTCTTTAAGCCACTCAACCAGCATCGGGGAAAACGCCGGGTAGCTGTCCGCAGAACGGGCGGTTGTGTAGTTCTCTACCGTCAGCGCCTGGCGCAACTCTTCCATGCCAATATCGCCCTGGCGGGTAATAACCCGCAGGTCACTGCGTGGCATGGCGAGCATCTGAATGAGCACATGGCTGACGGTAATTTCCGCTGCCTGCTGACTCATACATTCAGAGGCGGCCATCTCCAGCGCCTGGCGGGAGAACAGGTTCAGCCGTTTTACCAGCGTGGGAAGATCAATCTGGATCATAAACGTCCTTATCGAAGTAATTTGTTTAGCTGGTGCAGGATGTCCTGCGTCTGGCTGTCCAGCCGCAACAGATAGAACAGGTAAAACAACGCCAGCACGACAACGCCACCACAAAAAATATGTTTAACAGTCAGGCGACTGATGAGCTGATAACGCCCGCCCTGGGTTTTTTTGTCCTGGTGTAACAGCGGGAAAGGGGCATCGCCGCGCAGTTTATGCAGAACGTGGTACAGACGGCGGTAGATCTGCTCAAATTCCCCCTGATCCTGTGCTGCCACTTTGTAGCGCCCGCGAAATCCCAGAGAAAAACAGATCCAGAGAAATTCCAGCAGATCCTGGTAACGTTTGGGTTCACGGATCAGGCGCTCCAGCAGGATGAAAACTTTCTCTCCACCTCAGGCTTCGTTGTGGAAATGGACCAGCAATGACTGCTTGATCCACTCGTTCTTGTTTGACCAGCCGTTACCGAGCGCCGCTTCATCAATAAACGTGCAGAGGATGTAGCGAAACGAGATAATCACGCCCGGTTCGTAGCCCTGCTCCTGAAGCAGTTGCTCCACGGCCTGAACATCCGTCACCACCTGAGCAAAAAGATGCTCCGGCATCGTCTGGCTGTTCATGGTTGAAAGGCGCATTACCATACCGAGTAGCGGCGTGGCCGCGTCGATCATCGGATTCAGGCTGTTGCCACGAAGCGCGAGATGGTAGTTGCGCTGGCTTTTTTCGTCGTATCCGGTAAATGGTGGCAGAGACAGTGACCCCTCATCCATCGTCTTACCCTCTTATCGCCCACAGTTGCATGTTCAGATCCGGGAAACTGCCGGATACATGCAGTGCAACGGCCCCGGCGGCAGCCATTTCTGTCCAGGCCTGTCCGCTCTTGTCGAGTTCGAAATAGCTGAACCCGGAATGGTAAGGAAGCTGGCGGGGAGCCACCATCAGTGCGCGCAATGGAATGCCGGGGATCTGCACACTGACCATATTGCGGATTTTTTCCGGCGAGGAAATTTTCGACTGCTGGATAAACTGGCGCTGGATCTGATCGACCGGCATGTTTGCCGCCACGGCCAGCACAAAGGTGGCAGATTGCAGCAGTTCTGTGTCATGGATATCGGCCTGCCAGATACCGTCACGCAGATGCAGCGGCAGATTGACGGCTCTTGGCGACAGTACGGTATGCAGCGCCCGTTTGACTTCCGGTAACAGCGTTTTAAATGTTTTGGTCAGGTCATGATGATCATACACATCAAGCGGGCAGGGCAGGCGCGACGGCTCGGTAAAGGTCATCAGTTCACCCAGCAACCCGGCAAGATCAAGGTAGAAATCTTCCGGGTGGAGCTGGGATCGACGGGCGTGATGGGTAAACCGGGTCTGGTTACGGTTAAGTAACTGCAACATCATAAATTCCGCCACATCCGCGATGCCGCTCTGCGCCGGAGAGCCAATGCGGTTTGCCAGATCGCTTGCCCGTCCGCCAATGGCCCCCTGTACCTCTTTGAGATAAACACGCAGTTTCTTACTGACCTGAATATTCTGGCAGGAGGGGATAAAATCGTCATCCAGCGTCAGGGAGCCGTCGGCATGGCGATCGCTGATACGGCAAAGCGGGAGCGTAATATAGGCGCTCATATCTTCTGCACCGCTCATAATGCGCGGCGTCAGTTGTCCCAGCGTCAGTGTTCGCGTGTCACCTTCTTCTGAATGCAAATCCCGGACATCGGCATAATTCAGCCGGTAACGCCCGATTCGCCGCCCGTCGCTGATTTCATTTCTCACATCACTGGCGACCGGCAGAGCGAGGTAGATATTGCGGCTTCTCTCGTCCGGAAAATGTTGCGGGTGCAGCGGATCGGGCAGTGCGTCCTGGTCGGGGATAGAAAAGACGGTGCCGTCGGGCAGTGTGCCTGACGCGCTGTCAATCATGATCTTACCCTGTGCCAGCAGTTCATTGTTGAGAGTGAGTTCGGTAAATCCCCAGGATAAATCATTCATGGCCCGGAAACGCTGGTTATCCAGGTAGTCGTTGTAACGCTGCTGCTGCTGGAAATGGTGTGGACGCATCAGCATCCCTTCCTGCCACATCACCTTGTTGCGGGTGGTTGCCATAATTATTCATCCTCTTTTTTCATTTCGATGCTGCTTTGACGTACATGCACCAGCAGGCGGTAATGGTGGCCGGTTCCTTCCACCGTCTCGATTTGTTTCCATTCAGTGGCCTGGTCATCGGAGAAATAGGCCACGACACCAATAAACTGCGTTTTCTCATCCAGCTTTACCGGCGGCAGGGTTTTGATGGTGTCCGGCAACAGGTTGAAATCCTGGTGGTCGATATAGTTTTTACCCAGCACATCCGGTAGCGGCGTACTGGCTATCTGGTCATAGTCGGCTGCCAGCAATTTTGAGTCGTCAGTCAGGTACACCAGTTGCACATCCACGGCGGCTGATTCACCTTCCGCATTGGTATTGGTGTCCGGTTCGGTCAGCAGGGTGACGGTTATTTCCGAAGGTTGCTCCTTCAGGCTCCCGACCTGGATATCCGGGTTTTTGATCACCTCACTGATTTTTTTCGCCGTTTCGCAGCCGGTTAATATGACGCACATCAGCACGCAGGCCAGAAACGCCTTCCTGTTCATGCTTCCGGCTCCCGCTGTTTTTCACGAAGCACCCGGTCATAGACCTGGGCGTAGACCTCGTTAAACAGCATCTCAAACCCCTGCTGGCGATCGGAGGCCAGTTCTTCGTAATAATGGCTGTACATTTGCCATGCTCCGGCATCATCCAGCGGCTGGCGCAGTTCATGGCTGCGGCGGTACTGCACAAAGCGGCGCAGCAGATTTTGTGGTGAGAAAGCATCCAGCAGGACACGAAGCGACTCCACAATCGCTGCCCGGTTAGCTTCTTCGTGGTGGCGGACATTGCGCAGGCTTTCACTGACGGCGGCGGGAGCCGCCAAATGTACCGGGCTTTTACCTTCGGCAAACATTACGTCGAGCGCGGTGGCGTAATCCATGTTCAGGCGCAGCGGGTTATCTTCCAGCGGGCGCAAATGTTTGTCTGAGAGGCTGTTACGCTGCTGCTGCAAATCGAGCAGACCTTTTATTGCGGCCTGTAACGTTCGTCCGGCCTCCTCCAGAAAATCATCCGCATCGTCGGAATTGCTCATGGTAAGCGAGCCGCCAAGACCGCGAAGTAAGGGGGTGACCGCAAGGTGGCGTTGCGCCATTTCTGCCGCAGAGACGTCGTCATTACGATCGCCGGGGCTGGCATAAATGGGCGGCAGATCCATAAACGGAGTATTGATCCCACCATTACTTGCCGGATCGGACAGCGGTGCCGATGGCCGGACAGCCGCAATGCCTGAAAGCGGCCGGCGAGTGAGCTGCCGACAGGGATACAGGACGCGACGGGCAGTACAAAACAGATGGCATGGAGCCGTTACGGTCAACTGCTGGCCTTTACGGACTGCTCGGGGTACACGACGCGGTATGAGTACGACCGGTACGGTCAACAAATCGCCGTTCACCGGGAGGAAGGCATCAGCACTTACAGCAGTTATAACCCGCGTGGGCAACTGGTCAGTCAGAAGGATGCGCAGGGGCGTGAAATCCGTTATGAGTACAGCGCCGCAGGCGACCTGACAGCAACGGTATCACCGGACGGTAAACGCAGCACCATCGAATATGATAAACGCGGGCGTCCGGTGAGTGTGACGGAAGGCGGTCTGACGCGCAGCATGGGGTATGACGCTGCCGGGCGCATCACTGTGCTGACCAACGAGAACGGCAGCCAGTCCACGTTCCGGTATGACCCGGTCGACAGGCTGACGGAGCAGCGCGGCTTTGACGGCCGGACGCAACGTTACCAGTATGACCTGACCGGAAAACTCACGCAGAGTGAAGACGAGGGGCTTATCACCCTCTGGCACTACGATGCGTCGGACCGCATCACGCACCGGACGGTGAACGGCGACCCGGCAGAGCAGTGGCAGTATGATGAGCACGGGTGGTTAACCACCCTCAGCCATACCAGTGAAGGCCACCGCGTGTCGGTCCACTACGGCTACGACGATAAGGGCCGCCTGACGGGCGAACGGCAGACGGTGGAGAACCCGGAGACGGGGGAACTGCTGTGGCAGCATGAGACGAAACACGCCTACAACGAACAGGGGCTGGCAAACCGCGTCACGCCGGACAGCCTGCCGCCGGTGGAGTGGCTGACCTACGGCAGCGGTTACCTGGCGGGCATGAAGCTGGGCGGGACGCCGCTGGTCGAGTATACGCGGGACAGGCTGCACCGTGAGACGGTGCGCAGCTTCGGCAGCAGGGCAGGCAGTAATGCCGCATATGAACTGACCAGCACATACACCCCCGCAGGCCAGTTACAGAGCCAGCACCTGAACAGCCTGGTGTATGACCGTGACTACGGGTGGAATGACAACGGCGACCTGGTGCGCATCAGCGGTCCGCGACAGACGCGGGAATACGGCTACAGTGCCACGGGCAGGCTGGAGAGCGTGCGCACCCTCGCACCGGACCTGGACATCCGCATCCCGTATGCCACCGACCCGGCGGGAAACCGCCTGCCGGACCCGGAGCTACACCCGGACAGCACGCTCACGGCGTGGCCGGATAACCGCATCGCAGAGGATGCGCACTATGTTTACCACTATGATGAATACGGCAGACTGACGGAGAAGACGGACCGCATCCCGACGGGTGTGATACGGACGGACGACGAGCGGACCCACCACTACCACTACGACAGCCAGCACCGCCTGGTGTTCCACACGCGGATACAGCATGGCGAGCCACTGGTCGAGAGCCGCTACCTCTACGACCCGCTGGGACGGCGAATGGCGAAACGGGTATGGCGGCGGGAGCGTGACCTGACGGGGTGGATGTCGCTGTCGCGTAAACCGGAGGAGACATGGTACGGCTGGGACGGCGACAGGCTGACGACGGTACAGACCGACACCACGCGTATCCAGACGGTATACCAGCCGGGGAGCTTCGCGCCGCTCATCCGCATCGAAACAGACAACGGTGAACGGGAGAAAGCGCAGTGCCGCAGCCTGGCGGAGAAGATACAGCAGGAAGGGAGCGAAGACGGTCACGGTGTGGTGTTCCCGGCTGAACTGGTGGGGCTGCTGGACAGGCTGGAGGGGGAAATCCGGGCAAACTGCGTGAGCAGTGAAAGCCGCCAGTGGCTTGCGCAGTGCGGGCTGACGGTGGAGCGGCTGGCGGCACAGATAGAGCCGGTTTATTTGCCTGAGCGAAAAATACATCTTTATCACTGTGACCACCGGGGCCTGCCGCTGGCGCTTATCAGTGAAGACGGCAATACGGCGTGGAGCGCGGAATATGATGAATGGGGCAACCAGCTTAATGAGGAGAACCCGCATCACCTGCACCAGCCGTACCGGCTGCCGGGGCAGCAGTATGATAAGGAGTCGGGGCTGTACTATAACCGTCACCGGTACTACGATCCGTTGCAGGGGCGGTATATCACCCCGGACCCGATTGGGTTGAGAGGTGGATGGAATATGTATCAGTATCCGTTGAATCCCATACAAGTGATAGACCCAATGGGGTTAGATGCGATTGAGAATATGACATCAGGTGGACTAATTTATGCCGTATCTGGTGTACCTGGATTGATTGCTGCAAACAGCATTACTAACAGTGCTTACCAGTTCGGTTATGATATGGATGCTATTGTTGGCGGAGCTCATAATGGGGCCGCCGATGCAATGAGACATTGTTACTTGATGTGTCGAATGACTAAGACATTTGGATCAACAATAGCTGACGTGATAGGTAAAAATCATGAGGCGGCAGGGAATAGACAAGGTCAGCCAGCTAAAGAAAGAATCATGGATCTTAAAAATAACACTGTCGGTATTGCTTGTGGCGATTTTTCTGCCAAATGTAGCGATGCATGTATTGAAAAATATAACACTGGGCAACTCTTCGGGTTAGATGGTATAAAAGCAGATAATCCAATAAAAGCAAAGCAAGGGAGTTCAGATGCTTCAAATTATTAGAGGCAAACTTGTCATTTTTTTAATTACCCTTTGTTTATTTGTTGTTTACCTTGGGTTTGATAACAATTCAAATTCTGACATCGTATTTTATGGACATAAAACACCAAAGAGCGTTGAGATATATCTTTCTGAAAAAAATATTATTTATAAAATAATTAATGACCAAAAAATTAGTAGAGGGAATGGTCATTTTATAAGTATAATGGTTAATAATTACAGGACGCACTGTGGAGTGGTTGATATAAATCTTAATTTTTTCAATGATATTCTTTATAGCGTGCGATTAAAAAACATTAGTAAACTGGAGAATATGGAGTTCTGCGCTAAAAAACAACGGGTGTATTTTAGTGATAAAAACAAGAAGGCTAGTTATAAAATAATTAATTATGGAGACTATTACGATGTTGATTATTATGATAACAATTTGAAAAATGAAGTTTTTGACTGGATTGGTAAATGGTCATAATGAACAACACCAGAAAGAGAAAAATATAAAATACATACAGAAAGACATGAGAGCAAGGGACGGGGCAGGGCAAGATCATGAAAATTGTGATGTAAATCACGATTTTCATCTTGGCTTTAACGCCTACAGGTGATCAAAATTTAACCTTTGGAATAACTAAAAAGATAAAAAAGGACGCCAGGTGAGTATTCAAAGTTTGCTTGATTATATTTCAGTGATCCCTGATATACGACAACAAGGAAAGGTTAAACATAAATTATCTGCTATTTTGTTTCTCACCGTATGTGCAGTAATTGCAGGTGCCGATGAGTGGCAGGAAATTGAAGATTTTGGACATGAAAGACTTGAATGGCTAAAGAAATATGGTGATTTTGATAATGGCATTCCGGTCGATGACACCATTGCACGCGTTGTGAGTAACATTGACAGTTTGGCCTTTGAAAAGATGTTTATTGAATGGATGCAGGAGTGCCATGAAATCACTGATGGTGAAATTATAGCAATAGATGGAAAGACCATAAGAGGCTCCTTTGATAAGGGAAAAAGAAAAGGAGCAATCCATATGGTGAGTGCATTCTCGAACGAAAATGGTGTTGTACTGGGGCAGGTGAAAACGGAAGCCAAAAGTAATGAGATTACAGCCATTCCAGAGTTGCTTAACCTACTGTATTTAAAGAAAAATTTGATAACCATTGATGCTATGGGCTGTCAGAAAGATATCGCTTCGAAGATCAAAGATAAAAAAGCAGATTATCTTCTGGCAGTAAAAGGCAATCAGGGGAAATTACATCATGCATTCGAGGAAAAATTTCCTGTAAATGTGTTTTCTAATTATAAAGGCGATTCGTTTAGTACGCAGGAGATAAGTCATGGAAGAAAAGAAACACGTTTGCATATTGTCAGTAACGTAACGCCTGAACTTTTGTGATTTTGAATTCGAATGGAAGGGATTAAAAAAGCTTTGTGTAGCATTGTCATTCAGGCAGAAGAAAGAAGATAAATCAGCAGAAGGTGTAAGCATCCGATATTATATTTCATCAAAGGATATGGATGCTAAAGAATTTGCACATGCTATCAGAGCGCACTGGCTGATCGAGCACAGTCTTCATTGGGTGTTAGATGTAAAAATGAATGAAGATGCCAGCCGGATAAGAAGAGGAAACGCAGCCTAAATAATATCTGGAATAAAGAAGATGGCACTGAATTTATTAAGGGATTGCAAAGACATTAAGGGTGAAGAGGAAAAGAAAGAAGGCTGCGTTAAACACAGGGAAAGATCATCAGAAGTTCACTTTTTGTACTAAATAATTCGCATTTTATGTTTAAAAATTGAGATATTCCTCATTACCTGAAGCTGTTTTTTATTGCTTATACATGATCAAATACTCCTTACATAAATAAGGTGAACAAATGGAACTTAAAAAATTGATGGAACATATTTCTATTATTCCCGATTACAGATAAGCCTGGAAAGTAGAGCATAAATTGTCAGGCATCCTACTATTGACTATTTTTGCCGTTATTTCTGGTGCAGAAAGTTGGGAAGATATAGAGGATTTCGGGGAAACACATCTCGATTTCTTGAAGCAATATGGTGATTTTGAAAATGGTATTCCTGTTCACGATACTATTGCCAGAGTTGTATCCTGTATCAGTCCTGCAAAATTTCATGAGTGCTTTATTAACTGGATGCGTGACTGCCATTCTTCAGATGATAAAGACGTCATCGCAATTGATGGAAAAACGCTCCGGCACTCTTATGACAAGAGTCGCCGCAGGGGAGCGATTCATGTCATTAGTGCGTTCTCAACAATGCACAGTCTGGTCATCGGACAGATCAGGACGGATGAGAAATCTAATGAGATTACAGCTATCCCAGAACTTCTTAACATGCTGGATATTAAAGGAAAAATCATCACAACTGATGCGATGGGTTGCCAGAAAGATATTGCAGAGAAGATACAAAAACAGGGAGGTGATTATTTATTCGCGGTAAAAGGAAACCAGGGGCGGCTAAATAAAGCCTTTGAGGAAAAATTTCCGCTGAAAGAATTAAATAATCCAGAGCATGACAGTTACGCAATTAGTGAAAAGAGTCACGGCAGAGAAGAAATCCGTCTTCATATTGTTTGCGATGTCCCTGATGAACTTATTGATTTCACGTTTGAATGGAAAGGGCTGAAGAAATTATGCGTGGCAGTCTCCTTTCGGTCCATAATAGCAGAACAAAAGAAAGAACCCGAAATGACGGTCAGATATTATATCAGCTCTGCTGATTTAACTGCAGAGAAGTTCGCCACAGCGATCCGAAATCACTGGCACGTGGAAAATAAGCTGCACTGGCGCCTGGACGTGGTAATGAATGAAGACGACTGCAGAATAAGAAGAGGAAATGCAGCGGAATTATTTTCAGGGATACGGCACATTGCTATTAATATTTTGACGAATGATAAGGTATTCAAGGCAGGGTTAAGACGTAAGATGCGAAAAGCAGCCATGGACAGGAACTATCTGGCGTCAGTCCTTGCGGGGAGCGGGCTTTCGTAATCTTGCCCTGGGTAGGAGGCCCTCAAG
>NHCFC00100__coassemble_1107_pt1 | contig 8953 bp, 7 predicted proteins | sample NHCFC00100__metabat2_high_PE_017 | metagenome-assembled genome bin NHCFC00100
CTATTCTTTTCCATGCATAGACTTTCACTATTAGACTCCACTCGTGATGTGAGCGAGTTAATTAGTCTCATGTCTTATGGAATGATGGTAATATGTTTTCCAACAGGCATAGTATTCTTTATTGCTCTAATATTTATAGGGACTGTATCAGACATTATTGGCGTAAGGATTGATAGTAAGTATATTATGGCGATAATAATATGGCTTTATTTTCTGTCAGGAGGGTATATTCAATGGTTTGTATTAAGTAAGCGCATTATAAACAAATAAATTAAGTTAATTGCTCTTATTATTATATGTAACCTGGGCATTGATATCCCGTATGCCACAGACCCGGCAGGTAACCGCCTGCCCGACCCGGAGCTGCACCCGGACAGCGCCCTCAGCATGTGGCCGGATAACCGTATCGCCCGTGACGCGCACTATCTTTACCGGTATGACCGTCACGGCAGGCTGACGGAGAAAACCGACCTCATCCCGGAAGGGGTTATCCGCACGGATGATGAGCGCACCCACCGGTACCATTACGACAGTCAGCACCGGCTGGTGCACTACACGCGGACACAATATGCAGAGCCGCTGGTCGAAAGTCGCTATCTTTACGACCCGCTGGGCCGCAGGGTGGCAAAACGGGTATGGCGACGTGAACGGGACCTGACGGGCTGGATGTCGCTGTCACGGAAACCGCAAGTGACCTGGTACGGCTGGGACGGCGACCGGCTGACCACGATACAGAACGACAGGAGCCGCATCCAGACGATTTATCAGCCGGGGAGCTTCACGCCACTCATCAGGGTTGAAACCGCCACCGGTGAGCAGGCGAAAACGCAGCGCCGCAGCCTGGCGGATACCCTTCAGCAGTCCGGCGGCGAAGACGGTGGCAGTGTGGTGTTCCCGCCGGTGCTGGTGCAGATGCTCGACCGGCTGGAAAGTGAAATCCTGGCTGACCGGGTGAGTGAGGAAAGCCGCCGCTGGCTGGCATCGTGCGGCCTGACGGTGGAGCAGATGCAAAACCAGATGGACCCGGTGTACACGCCGGCGCGAAAAATCCACCTGTACCACTGCGACCATCGCGGCCTGCCGCTGGCGCTCATCAGCACGGAAGGGGCAACAGAATGGTGCGCAGAATATGATGAATGGGGCAACCTGCTGAATGAAGAGAACCCGCATCAGCTGCAGCAGCTTATCCGCCTGCCGGGGCAGCAGTATGATGAGGAGTCCGGCCTGTATTACAACCGCCACCGCTATTATGACCCGCTGCAGGGGAGGTATATCACTCAGGATCCGATTGGGCTGAAGGGGGGATGGAATTTTTATCAGTATCCGCTGAATCCGGTTCAGTATATAGATTCAATGGGACTGGCATCAAAATATGGACACTTAAATAATGGCGGATATGGAGCGAGACCCAACAAACCGCCTACGCCCGATCCAAGTAAATTGCCGGACATAGCGAAACAATTAAGACTGCCATATCCTATTGACCAGGCCAGTAGTGCGCCTAATGTTTTCAAAACATTCTTCAGAGCATTAAGCCCTTACGACTACACACTGTATTGCAGGAAGTGGGTAAAACCAAATCTGACTTGTACGCCACAGGATGATTCCCAGTATCCAGGGATGGATACAAAGACAGCAAGTGATTACCTGCCACAGACAAATTGGCCAACAACTCAATTACCACCAGGATATACTTGTGCAGAACCCTATTTATTCCCAGACATTAATAAACCCGATGGGCCAGCAACAGCAGGGATAGATGATTTGGGTGAAATTTTAGCTAAGATGAAACAGAGAACATCGAGAGGAATAAGAAAATGAAAAGAGTTTTGTTCTTTTTGCTGATGATATTTGTTAGTTTTGGTGTTATAGCTGATTGCGAAATACAAGCTAAAGATCATGATTGTTTTACTATTTTCGCTAAGGGTACTATTTTTTCCGCGTTTCCTGTCTTAAATAATAAAGCCATGTGGAGATGGTATCAGAATGAGGACATCGGTGAGTATTATTGGCAAACAGAACTGGGTACATGTAAAAATAATAAATTCACACCAAGCGGGGCGAGACTCTTAATTCGCATCGGGTCACTACGCCTTAATGAAAATCATGCCATCAAAGGAACGTTGCAGGAGTTGATAAATACAGCAGAAAAAACGGCGTTTCTCGGCGATCGGTTTAGAAGTTATATAAGAGCGGGTATCTATCAAAAAAAGAGCAGTGATCCAGTTCAGTTGTTGGCAGTCCTTGATAATTCAATCATGGTAAAATATTTTAAAGATGAGAAACCAACTTATGCTCGAATGACAGCACATCTCCCGAACAAAAATGAGTCTTACGAATGTTTAATAAAGATACAGCATGAACTAATTCGTAGTGAAGAGAAATAAAATCTCTTCCTGAGAAAACAAATTAATCATTGTGAAAAATTATATAACTCATGGAATAGGTGTTTATTTTGCGTTCCATTTGCAGGGAAAGATCACGTAACGCTACTTTTTTGTACTAAATAATTCGAATTTTAAGTTCAACAATTGAGATACTACTTATTGTCTAAAGCTGTTTTTCATAGCTTATACATGATCAAATACTCCTTACATAAATAAGGTGAACAAATGGAACTTAAAAAATTGATGGAACATATTTCTATTACACCCGATTACAGACAAGCCTGGAAAGTGGTGCATAAATTGTCAGATATTCTACTGTTGACTATTTGTGCCGTTATTTCTGGTGCAGAAGGTTGGGAAGATATAGAGGATTTCGGGGAAACACATCTCGATTTTTTGAAGCAATATGGTGATTTTGAAAATGGTATTCCTGTTCACGATACTATTGCCAGAGTTGTATCCTGTATCAGTCCTGCAAAATTTCACGAGTGCTTTATTAACTGGATGCGTGATTGCCATTCATCAAATGATAAAGACGTCATTGCAATTGATGGAAAAACGCTCCGGCACTCTTATGACAAGAGTCGCCGCAGGGGAGCGATTCATGTCATTAGTGCGTTCTCAACAATGCACAGTCTGGTCATCGGGCAGATCAAGACGGATAAGAAATCCAATGAGATCACAGCTATCCCAGAACTTCTTAACATGCTGGATATTAAAGGAAAAATCATCACAACCGATGCGATGGGTTGCCAGAAAGATATTGCAGAGAAGATACAAAAACAGGGAGGTGATTATTTATTCGCTGTAAAAGGAAACCAGGGGCGGCTAAATAAAGCCTTCGAGGAAAAATTTCCGCTGAAAGAATTAAATAATCCCAAGCATGACAGTTACGCAATTAGTGAAAAGAGTCACGGCAGAGAAGAAACCCGTCTTCATATTGTTTGCGATGTCCCTGATGAGCTTATTGATTTCACGTTTGAATAGAAAGGGCAGCTATGGTTAGAAACTACCTGACGTCAGTCCTTGCGGGGAGCAGGCTTTCGTAAATTTGTCCTGCTACAACAGGATTAACTTCACAAATATCATTTCTCAACGTCTACACTTACTCCTGTAAACCGTTCAGGAGCAGTAATGAATCAGCAACGATTTGATGACAGCACCCTAATCCGTATCTTCGCCCTTCATGAGTTACATCGACTGAAAGAACATGGCTTAACGCGCGGGGCGCTTCTCGATTATCACAGCCGCTATAAACTCGTCTTTCTGGCGCATTCTCAGCCGGAGTACCGCAAACTTGGCCCGTTCGTGGCTGATATTCACCAGTGGCAAAATCTGGATGACTATTACAACCAGTACCGCCAACGCGTAATTGTTTTGCTTTCTCACCCCGCCAACCCGCGCGATCACACCAACGTTTTGATGCACGTTCAGGGTTATTTTCGCCCGCATATTGATTCCACAGAACGCCAGCAGCTGGCTGCGCTTATCGACAGTTATCGCCGTGGCGAGCAACCACTTCTTGCGCCGCTGATGCGTATCAAACACTATATGGCGCTTTATCCTGACGCCTGGCTTTCAGGGCAGCGTTATTTCGAACTTTGGCCGCGTGTGATTAACTTGCGCCATTCAGGAGTTTTATGACTACCCATCTGGTCTGGTTTCGCCAGGATTTACGTCTGCACGATAATCTCGCACTGGCTGCCGCCTGCCGCAATTCGTCTGCACGCGTGCTGGCGTTGTATATCGCTACACCACGCCAGTGGGCGACGCATAACATGTCGCCGCGTCAGGCTGAACTTATCAATGCTCAACTGAATGGGCTACAAATAGCGCTTGCGGAAAAAGGTATTCCTTTATTGTTCCGTGAAGTGGATGACTTTGTCGCCAGTGTCGAAATAGTTAAACAGGTGTGCGCGGAAAACAGCGTTACCCACCTGTTTTATAACTATCAGTATGAAGTGAATGAGCGGGCGCGGGATGTGGAAGTTGAAAGAGCGCTGCGTAACGTGGTGTGTGAAGGATTTGATGACAGCGTGATCCTGCCGCCTGGCGCGGTGATGACCGGTAATCACGAGATGTACAAAGTCTTTACGCCTTTTAAGAATGCCTGGCTGAAACGGCTGCGGGAAGGGATGCCGGAGTGTGTCGCTGCGCCAAAAGTTCGTAGTAGCGGATCGATAGAGCCCGCGCCATCCATTACGCTGAATTATCCTCGTCAGTCTTTCGATACTGCGCATTTCCCGGTGGAAGAAAAAGCGGCGATTGCGCAATTACGCCAGTTTTGCCAGAACGGTGCCGGAGAATATGAGCAACAACGAGATTTTCCGGCAGTGGAAGGCACCAGTCGTTTGTCCGCCAGCCTGGCAACGGGCGGGTTATCGCCTCGCCAGTGTTTGCATCGCTTGTTGGCGGAACAGCCGCAGGCGCTGGACGGTGGGGCCGGTAGTGTCTGGCTTAGTGAGCTGATCTGGCGCGAGTTCTACCGTCATCTGATGACGTATTACCCCTCGTTGTGTAAACATTGTCCGTTTATTGCCTGGACGGATCGTGTGCAGTGGCAAAGCAATCCCGCACATTTACAGGCCTGGCAGAAAGGCAAAACGGGATACCCGATTGTTGATGCCGCTATGCGTCAGCTTAACAGCACTGGCTGGATGCATAACCGGCTACGGATGATTACAGCCAGTTTTCTGGTGAAAGATTTGTTGATCGACTGGCGCGAAGGCGAGCGATATTTCATGTCGCAGCTGATTGATGGTGATTTGGCAGCTAATAACGGTGGCTGGCAGTGGGCGGCTTCTACGGGTACTGATGCTGCGCCGTATTTTCGTATTTTCAATCCGATAACTCAGGGCGAGAAATTTGATCGCGAAGGTGAGTTTATCCGCCGATGGTTACCGGAGCTGCGCGATGTACCAGGGAAAGCGGTGCATGAGCCGTGGAAGTGGGCGCAGAAAGCAGGTGTGAAGCTGGATTATCCGCAACCGATAGTTGATCACAAAGAGGCAAGGCTGCGAACGCTGGCAGCGTACGAAGAAGCGAGGAAAGGAGCCTGATAAAACGCAGCGAGCGTTTTATCAGGTATGGTGCTGGCCTATTATGACTCCAGCGCCAGCGCGCGGTTTCTGAATTTCAGCGCCTGATACAGCCAAATCATCAGTACCAGTCCTACACACGCCAGTGCGCCCCAGGTAATTTGATCAAATACTTCAATATATGCATTGATGGAGTAGTTGATCGCCCCGGAAGCATCAAACGAAGCCTGCGATGTCTGATCGGCAATCACGCCCGCCAGATAGTTCGCGATCGCGCCAGAAAGCAGCATGTAGATGCCGGTTAATACGCCGGTCACGCCCGGAATTTCAATGCGCGTAATTTGCGACATGGCAACCGGGTCGATAAACAGTTCCGCAAAGCCCATCACCGCCAGGCCTAATACCATCAGTGGCAGAGAAGAGTGACCATACATTGCGGACCAGCGGGCGCTTAAGGTCAGAATGCAGAATCCGGCGCTCATCAGGCCAAGGCCAAGAGCAAATTTCCCCCAGATGCGCACGGTACGATTACCCGCGACGCTTTCTTTAACCACCCACGCCAGGAACACACCGCACAGCATAACTGCGAAGGCATTAATCGACTGGAACATAGCAGTCGGAACGGTATAACCAAACATATCGCGGTTAACGAAGCGGTCGATATAAAGGCTAATCGAGCTGCCGCCCTGTTGTGCGAAGGCCCAGAACAACATACTGAAGAAGGTGAGCGTCACAATCAGCCCCAGCTCCTTACGCTGTTTCTGGTTTTCTGCTTTGCGATAAATTTTTGCCAGTACACCCAGGCCAATAATAGTCGCGACAATTAAGGCGTATACCGACCACTCTTTCCAGAACAGTACGGTAATCAGCGCAGGCGTTGCCACCAGCAGAACCAGCAGCCATCCCCAGTTAGGCAGGAGAAAGTTTGTCGCACGCAGTACTTTTTTATTAACGCCGCGGGTATGTGTGAAATGACGATTGCCACATAAGAAAATGACCAGACCCGCGATCATACCCACCGCCGCCAGGCCAAAGCCCATCGCCCAGCTGTACTCTTCCTGGGCGTAACCACAGGCGATAGGTGCGATAATAGACCCCACGTTACCCGCCGCATACATCAGCGAGAAACCGCCATCACGACGCGGATCGGTTGGCTCATACAGCTCGCCGAGCAGGCAACTGACATTGGATTTAAACAGACCATAGCCACAAACGATAATCGCCAGGGACAGATAGAGGAATGACGGATGGATCTCACTGGCACCCAGCACCACATGACCGATCGCCATCAACAACGCCCCCAGCATCACCGCCATGCGATTGCCGAGAACTTTATCCGCCAAAAAGCCACCGAGGATTGGCGTGACATACACCAGCGAACAGTAGGCGCTAAATAACTCGTAGGCGTGAGTATCGTTGTATTTTAGTTGATTGGTGAGATAGAGAATCAGCAGGGCACGCATGCCGTAAAAGCTAAAATATTCCCAGATTTGCAGCGCAACGACATAGTAAATAGCGCGCGGTTGTGATGCGTGTTTATTCATAATAATTCCACAATTGACGGCAACGTCACGTAATAGTTGCGCGGCGTGCTTGTGTTTCCTTAAAGTTAAAACTTTGATACAGATCTGATTATTTATGCAATATGCTGTCTGATTGCATAAATATACATTAGCTGAAGCGTGATGATATAAACAATTTGCGTCTTTTGGCGTCGGGTTTGTTTCTTAATATGTCAAAAGATTGGCTATCGACGAACAGGCGAGGTAACGCTATGTTAACGGTGTAGCTATCAGAATACGGAAGGCGCGAAGATGAAAAACACCGAACTGGAACAACTGATTAACGAAAAACTGAACAGCGCGGCGATTAGTGATTACGCGCCGAATGGTTTGCAGGTGGAAGGCAAAGAGACGGTGCAAAAAATTGTTACCGGTGTCACCGCCAGCCAGGCTTTGCTCGATGAGGCAGTGCGTCTGGGCGCGGATGCGGTCATTGTGCATCATGGCTACTTCTGGAAAGGAGAGTCTCCGGTCATTCGCGGAATGAAGCGTAACCGTTTAAAAACGTTGCTGGCGAATGATATCAACCTGTATGGCTGGCATTTGCCGCTTGACGCACATCCTGAGCTGGGCAATAACGCACAGCTGGCGGCGTTACTGGGGATCACGGTCATGGGCGAAATTGAGCCGTTGGTGCCGTGGGGAGAGCTGACCATGCCTGTGCCGGGACTGGAACTAGCCTCCTGGATTGAAGCGCGTCTGGGACGTAAGCCGTTATGGTGTGGCGATACCGGACCTGAGGTGGTCCAGCGCGTCGCCTGGTGCACGGGCGGCGGGCAAAGTTTTATCGATAGCGCCGCGCGTTTTGGCGTGGATGCTTTTATTACTGGCGAAGTTTCTGAACAGACCATTCATTCAGCCCGCGAGCAGGGGTTGCATTTTTATGCTGCAGGTCACCATGCCACTGAACGTGGTGGTATTCGCGCATTGAGCGAGTGGCTGAATGAAAATACCGATCTTGATGTGACCTTTATTGATATTCCTAATCCTGCATAACGAATAATCAGAGGGATCGAAAGTGCAACGAGCGCGTTGTTATCTGATAGGTGAAACGGCGGTAGTGCTGGAACTGGAACCGCCGGTGACGCTGGCTAGCCAGAAACGGATCTGGCGACTGGCGCAGCGTCTGGTGGATATGCCGAATGTGGTTGAAGCCATTCCCGGCATGAACAATATCACGGTGATTTTGCGTAATCCTGAGTCGCTGGCGCTGGATGCCATAGAGCGTTTGCAACGCTGGTGGGAGGAGAGCGAGGCCCTGGAACCTGAGTCTCGCTTTATTGAAATTCCGGTGGTTTACGGTGGTGCAGGCGGACCGGATTTGGCGGTGGTCGCGGCGCATTGCGGGTTGAGCGAAAAACAGGTTGTTGAATTGCACTCCTCCGTGGAATACGTGGTCTGGTTTTTAGGTTTTCAACCGGGCTTCCCGTATCTCGGGAGTTTGCCGGAACAACTACACACGCCACGGCGCGCTGAACCGCGCTTACTCGTTCCGGCAGGTTCTGTCGGGATCGGCGGGCCGCAGACTGGTGTTTATCCGCTGGCAACGCCGGGTGGCTGGCAGTTGATTGGTCATACCTCACTCAGCCTGTTTGATCCGGCGCGTGACGAACCCATCTTATTACGTCCGGGAGACAGCGTGCGCTTTGTACCGCAGAAGGAGGGAGTATGCTGAAGATTATTCGTGCGGGCATGTATACCACTGTGCAGGATGGCGGTCGTCACGGTTTTCGCCAGTCGGGTATCAGCCACTGCGGCGCACTGGATATGCCCGCGCTGCGCATTGCTAACCTGCTGGTGGGTAATGACGCCAATGCCCCCGCGCTGGAGATCACGCTCGGTCAGTTAACGGTTGAGTTCGAAACTGATGGGTGGTTTGCTCTGACGGGTGCCGGTTGCGAAGCGCGGCTGGATGATAATGCCGTCTGGACCGGCTGGCGATTGCCGATGAAAGCAGGCCAGCGTT
>NHCFC00100__coassemble_5888_pt1 | contig 3417 bp, 2 predicted proteins | sample NHCFC00100__metabat2_high_PE_017 | metagenome-assembled genome bin NHCFC00100
GAATACCATTTTCAAAATCACCATATTGCTTCAAAAAATCGAGATGTGTTTCCCCAAAATCCTCTATATCTTCCCAACCTTCTGTACCCGAAATAACGGCACAAATAGTCAACAGTAGAATATCCGATAACTTATGTTCCATTTTCCAGGCTTGTCTGTAATCGGGGATAATAGAAATATGTTCCATCAATTTTTTAAGTTCCATTTTGTTCTCCTTAATTATGTAAGGAGCATTTGATCATATATAAGCTATGAAAAATAGTTTTAGGTAATAAGGAATATCTCAATTATTGAACATTTAGCGCGAATTATTTAGTACAAAAAGTGTACTTCTGATGATCTTTCCCTGCTCCAAAGTCTTCTAAAATCAACAAAGTAGACTCTTAATTATATTTATCAACACAATAATCTATCCTATTACTATCTTGACAAGAGAGAACCGTTTTTTATTTAAATATATGATACACATCATTAAATATATAACCATACTTTTTCATAAGGCAATCTAACTTAGCTCTTAAATCACCAAAGCCCATCACACCATAACATCTAATAGCCATTGCCACACGTCACCATGGATTTATTTCCACCTGCAATTACTTCGTCCTAACTTTAATTTAATCTCAAGAAGCATTAAGATCTCAATAGCGAGCTTAATACTTCTTGAATAATATCACTCCTGACCAAAATTTTTCCACACTAATGCATGAGACTTTGATTTGTCACCCAGAAATTTACTTAAATCTTGCCAAAGTAAAGAATTGCTATCGGTCGCAGTGACTATTGCCTCTATAAGCCCTGTAGCTACAACTGTGGCCAATTCATCATCAAGCGAAACCATACCATCTTCGACATGTTTAAATATTTTTTCTCTTTCAATATCCCCCATTTCATAAAAATTTTTTACAATCGTTTTTCCAACCTGAGAGAACAACATAACCACCGGTGGCGTTTCTGGATGCCAGTATTCATTAGCTAATGAGACTGTCTCAGACAAAACAGTGGAAAATGATGCCATTTTTTCTATATAACTAGCAATATATTGGTTCATTACTTGCCTCCCAAAGCATTCTGTAAATCCTGAAGAACGTTTTCTGCTGCTGCTCGATCCCCTGGAGATGCTGTTGGATTCTTATCCAACCAATCCTGTAAAGCCCTTGTATAATCCTGTGCTTTCAATACATGTCCTCTACCACCAACTTTTTCACCTGTGGCCAATTCATAACGAACAGCATCTGCTGTGCTTCCACTTCCTACTTTTGCATTTGGCCGATAAAGATCGTCTATAATATTTTTCAAATTTGAATCTGTAACGTCGGGTTTTCCCATTTTCTGTCGCAATTCATCTTTATACCGTTCATGCTGCATACGATCCCTTGCGCTATTCTCATCTTCTGGTCCCCATCCTCCCGGGCTTCCCGTACTGCCGCCGGCCAGGCAGTTCTTCTCTTCATCCGTCAAATCCTTCCCAACATTCGGCTGACTCCCTGACGAATTATCATTCTCATGTGGGCTATCTAAAGGACAACTACTGGTCCAGTAACACATTTCAGCCTGAGAATTTATTAACTGCCCATCGCTCAGAGCCTTCCCGGCACGCCCATCATTAGCGAGAAGGTCATATCCCATTGGCCCAGCGACCACAGCCATTGCTCCAAGAGCAGGGGCAGCAGACGCCATAGCCGTCGTGACTGCATCAAAAGTCGCCGCCCCACCCGAAAGTAACGCCCCCCCAAATTTTGTTCCTGTTACTGTTGTGGCAGAACCAAGAACCAGTGTCTCACCAGACAACCCAAGAGGATCCCCCCGCTGCACCGGGTTCAGCGGATACGCATACAGGTTCCATCCCCCCTTCAGCCCAATGGGATCCTGGGTGATATAGCGTCCCTGCAACGGATCGTAGTACCGGTTCCGGTTATAGTACAGCCCCGACTCCTCATCATACTGCTGCCCCGGCAGACGGAGTGACTGTTGAAGGTGCTGCGCACTGGTTTCGCCCAGCAGGTTTCCCCATTCGTCATACTCCCCGCACCACGCCGTTTCCCCTTCCGGGCTGATAAGCGCCTGCGGCAGTCCCCGGTGGTCACAGTGGTAAAGATGTATTTTTCGCTCAGGCAAATAAACCGGCTCTATCTGTGCCGCCAGCCGCTCCACCGTCAGCCCGCACTGCGCAAGCCACTGGCGGCTTTCACTGCTCACGCAGTTTGCCCGGATTTCCCCCTCCAGCCTGTCCAGCAGCCCCACCAGTTCAGCCGGGAACACCACACCGTGACCGTCTTCGCTCCCTTCCTGCTGTATCTTCTCCGCCAGGCTGCGGCACTGCGCTTTCTCCCGTTCACCGTTGTCTGTTTCGATGCGGATGAGCGGCGCGAAGCTCCCCGGCTGGTATACCGTCTGGATACGCGTGGTGTCGGTCTGTACCGTCGTCAGCCTGTCGCCGTCCCAGCCGTACCATGTCTCCTCCGGTTTACGCGACAGCGACATCCACCCCGTCAGGTCACGCTCCCGCCGCCATACCCGTTTCGCCATTCGCCGTCCCAGCGGGTCGTAGAGGTAGCGGCTCTCGACCAGTGGCTCGCCATGCTGTATCCGCGTGTGGAACACCAGGCGGTGCTGGCTGTCGTAGTGGTAGTGGTGGGTCCGCTCGTCGTCCGTCCGTATCACACCCGTCGGGATGCGGTCCGTCTTCTCCGTCAGTCTGCCGTTCGCCCGTCAGACGGCCTTTATCGTCATAGCCGTAGTGGACCGCCACACGGTGGCCTTCACTCAGGTGGCTGATTTCTGTCAGCCAGCCGTGGTCGTCATACTGCCACTGCTCCGCCGGTTCACCGTTCACCGTGCGCCGGGTGATACGGTCCGACGCATCGTAATGCCAGAGGGTGATAAGCCCCTCATCTTCACTCTGCGTGAGTTTTCCGGTCAGGTCATACTGGTAACGTTGCGTCCGGCCGTCAAAACCGCGCTGTTCAGTCAGCCTGTCCACCGGGTCATACCGGAACGTGGACTGGCTGCCGTTCTCGTTGGTCAGCACGGTGATGCGCCCGGCAGCGTCATACCCCATGCTGCGCGTCAGTCCACCTTCCGTCACACTCACCGGACGCCCGCGTTTATCATATGCGATGGTGCTGCGTTTAACACCCGCCGGGATAAGGTCCGTCTTCTCCGTCAGTCTGCCGTATTCATCATAGTGGTAAACATAGTGCGCATCCTCTGCGATGCGGTTATCCGGCCACGCCGTGAGGGTACTGTCCGGGTGCAGCTCCGGGTCCGGCAGGCGGTTTCCCGTCGGGTCGGTGGCATACGGGATGCGGATGTCCAGGTCCGGTGCGAGGGTACGCACGCTCTCCAGCCTGCCCGTGGCGCTGTAGCCGTATTCCCGCGTCTGTCGCGGGCCGCTGATGCGCACCAGGTCGCCGT